>JAAUXY010005936.1_pt1 | contig 18103 bp, 16 predicted proteins | sample 7278121 | NCBI WGS metagenome assembly JAAUXY01 (sample SAMN14350117, study PRJNA611818) | marine sediment metagenome | isolation source: surface marine sediment (1.8m) | place: French Polynesia: Moorea | collected 2018-08 | reverse complement strand
TTTAATGGCAGTCGTGATCCTGGCACGCGTTCAACGGCGTGATCGGGTTTAATTGGCCCTCAAGGTAATTTGTCAGAGCCTCTCTGACTGTGGCGCCTTTTACCTTATAGGCTTGAATGCCGCCGGCGCCTAATTTTTGAACCGCGCGTGCGCCCATCCCGCCGCAAATCACGACATCAACTGCCTTTCCGTTCAACGCCAGCAAAGGCTGGCAGCCGCCGTGCATGTGATGCATATTCCGATTGCCGATGTGTTCAAAGCGCTTGGTTTCCGTATCATAGATTGTAAAAAATGGTGCGCTGCCAAAATGGGCCATGACGGCCGCCTCAAGACCCTGGTCTGTTTCAGTGGGTATACATATTTTCATAACATTTACCTCCCGCAGCGACCCTTGCCCCGACCCTTTCCAGAACCGCTGCCTCGAGCCTGGCCTCTGTCTTTTTGTGATCGATGAAAGTTGGCGCTGTTACACTGGGGACAGCTCTCCGGCCTGCCGGTCCCAAAGGGAACCGACCATTCCTGTCGGCAATCACTGCATTGAAATGCCCTTTCTCTCATTTTAATGATACCTCCTTCTATTTTTAGTGCCTTGCCCTGTACCAGGGCCGCGGCAATTTTTTTATGGGCGGATTTGATGATATTGCCAAAGGTTTGGCGGGAAACCTCCATCTGTTGGGCGGCCGCTTCCTGATAGCATTCCTCCAGATCTGCCAGCCGGATGGCTTCCAGTTCATCCATGGTCAATACGACTTCATCCAGGTCGGCCACCGGAATACCACGCGGTTTAAAGTAGTTGGCTTCCGGGTTACAGCCCACGCGTCTCTTTTTAAAGGGTCTAGCCATTATTTTCCCCTTTAGTTATTAGCATATGCTAATAATAAATCACAAACAGATTCTTGTCAAGGGATTCCTGGATTTGGGAATTGCAATTTTAAAGAAGCAAAAAAGAGCTTTGACGGAGGAAGGAGGATTATTAAAAGGAATACGATCGAATTTTATTTTTTTACCCGCAAACCGGATAACGGGCAACAGAACAAGGCGCTCAACCTAAGCACGCTTGGTGCATTTTTGAGATAGCTTATAAAAAAAGGCATGCATCACGAAGATGCATGCCTTTTTTACGGATATCGTAACGCTTATTTTTTGACTTTTGGATGACACTTGGCGCAGGTTGTCGGGGCTTTTTTGGGCGGTTTATACTTTTTATTGTATTTGCGGTGACACCCCCTGCAGTTTGCGTGCAGTGCCTCGGCATGGTAATCTTTTATTTTTTCCTTTTTAGAAAGTTTTTTCTTGGCTTTTTTACCTTTGGGGGCTTCAGCCGGAATTTTGTGACACTCGATGCACTTCTGAACATCATCGCCTATCTTCAGGTTGGAAAGCGGCTTGCCCTTGTCGTCGTGGTGACACTCGCCACAGCCGTTTTTATAAAATTCCGGATATTTCTCAGCATATTCCTTTTGGTGTTTCCCGTGGGTAAACTCCACAACACCCTTTTTGTGCTCCTTGTATGCGGGGTCCTCCAGTTTGATCACATCCGGGACCGTTTTTGCAATTATTCCGCCGGCAGTAAACAAGGCAGCCGATACCACAATCACCAATACCAACAACGTTTTATTCATGTTTCCTAATACCCTCCTTCGCTCGACGATTTTTCCTTTATCCATCTTTTAAAGTGTAAAAAAAAATTCTATCAGGCCAAAATGGTTATGTCAATCACAAACATTCGGCTTGATAATCATATAACTATTTGAAAATATTTATATTCATGTATTTCTGGCATGATATTTTTCTGACCGAATGGAATTCAAGCCCAAAGATCTAACTTTTAGCTCTTAATCCACTTAAATGTAAAATTGTACACCCGTCCAACCATGAAGACGGATGCGGTAAAAAAAAAGTTGACAGCTTATTAAGAAAATTATGATCCGGGATCGGTATTACTGTAGATGTGATGGATGGGCGGTATGAAACTTAAGCTGGACTCTGCTCAGCCTTATCTTCCTCGGGCGAGGGCTTTTTTTTGCCAAAAATCCGGGCGCCGATGATACTGAGCTCATACATCACCATCAGCGGAAGCGCCATCATGATCTGGGTGACCACATCCGGCGGGGTCAGCATGGCGGCGCCCGCAAAAAACAGGAGCAGGGCATATTTGCGGTTTTTCTTGAGAAATTCCACTGAGACAATGCCCATGCGTGCCAGAAACGTCAAAACCATGGGAAGTTCAAATACCAGTCCAAAGGCCAGTAAAAGCTTGGCCGAAAAGCTCAGGTACTCTTTCATGGAAGGCAGGGGCCGGATGGATTCGGTGGCGAATCCAAGGAAAAATTTGAAGCCCCAGGGAAACACGATAAAATAGCCGAAAAGTGCACCGGCAATAAAAAAAAAGGAAGAAAGAATCACAACCGGAGCCAGCATACGGCGCTCTTTTCTGTACAGGCCCGGTGCGACGAACATCCAGAATTGATACAGGATCACCGGGCTGCCCAGCATCAGGCCGGACAGCAGCGCAACTTTCAAATAAGTGAAAAAGGCTTCAGGCAGGCCGGTGAAAATTAAATGATCACCCTGTTCCATCACCCGGGTTAAAGGCCGCACCAGGATATTGAACAGCATCTCTTTGAAACCGTAGGAAGCCACGAAACCGACGCCGACCGCAATAAAGCATTTGATCAGACGGCTTCGGAGCTCTTCGAGATGAGACGTAAACGGGATTTTTTCTTCCTCATCCATCATCTTCGCTGGTTCCCTTGCGCGTTTCCTTTTTATCGGTTTCGGTCTCTGACTCATCCCGGGTTGATGCGTTTGGAGTATCTTTTAATTCATCAAACGCCTGTTTGGCTTTATCGATCGGGTCTTCATTTTCAATGTTGTCGCTGCCCTCATCAGCCGTGTCTTCTTTTTTTTCGGCCGTTTCGGATTCACCGGGGCGTTCGAACTCCTTTGAGGGTTTAAGGCTGACCGAATCTTTAATATCATCACCCAGATCATCAAAGGCTTTTTTTACATCGCTTAAATCCTCATCGATTTGCAGGGTGTCTTTGAACTCATTGGTTGCTTTTTTAAATTCCCGCAATGTGCGCCCCAGCGATTTGGCCAGATCCGGCAACTTTTTCGGACCGATGACAATTAGCGCAATCGCCAGGATTAACAGCAACTCGGGCATGCCGATGCCAAACATATCTTACCTCTTATCGTACCCACCCATAAATGGCCATTTTTCCCAATCTCTGTGTCAGACTCAGATTATAATCCTCGACATACTTCAAGTATGCCTCCGGTTAAAATCATCGTCTTCCTTGACCTTGGAAAAAATTCCTCATTTCTGGATGGACACGAACAATTAGTCTGTTGATACTTTTAGTTATTACCGATATTTTGAGTTATTAACAGATAAGAACGAATTTGCTGAATTAAAGGACCAGCGATCAAGCCAGCCCTGCTAAAAGACCAGCGAACAAAATTAATTACTGGTTTCGGCTAAATGTGTCAAGGTTAAGAGACCGAAAACCGCCTTGCTTGAAATACGCATTTTAATTTGGACTGTCCGGTTTTAAAACCAGAAAATACAGTTTGCCGGTATGTGCCAGGTGCCCGGCGGCAATCTCGGCATAGGGGCCGTTGCCCCAGAACAGATCCGCCCGGCCCGGTCCGCGAATGGCCCCGCCGGTGTCCTGGTTTAATGCAAATCGGCTAAAATCCGTCCAGCTGTCAATCTGGCCGGCACTATTCACGACGGGTTTCTCTGTTTGTATGAATGCCAGTGCCGCCGGTGGAAAGATCCGTCTGTCCAGCGCGATAGACCGGCCGGGGGTTAACAAGACGTTGATATAGCCGAGGGGGCCTTCGGACTCCAGCTTGAAAAAGACATAGCTGGGGTTATAATTAAAAACGGTTGCCATTTCGTCCGGGTGGTCATTCAAATAGGCCCGTATTTTTTGCATGGACATTTCTTCTTTGGGTATTTTTTGTTCTTCTATTAAAAGTGTGCCGATGCTGCGGTAAGGCCGCCCGTTGGATCCGTGATAGTGCACATTAATCACCTCACCGGTGTCCAGAAAAACTTTGCCGGAACCCTGGATCTGTAAGAAAAACAGATCCACCGGATCCTGCAGCCACGCCAGAGGTTCGGCTTTGCCCATAAGGGCTTCCTCTTCGTCGATTTCCCTTCGGTCATGATAAGGAACCACCGTTTCCCCGGTATAGCGACCCACGATCGATTCCCCCTTGTATTTGTCAGCAAAGGCCGAAAGATCAATTTTTAAAATGTCGTTTGGAAGGCTATATATTGGATACCGGAATTCTTCGTCCGGGTACAAACGACCGCTTAAATGCGGCTCGTAATAGCCTGTATATAGGACTTCGCCCTTCTGATCTCTGCCGACAGACCGATAAACATGGTAATGTGAGCGGATAAATTTCTTTAATTCACGGTTAGAGGGATTCGTCCGGATAAATTCCAGAAAATATTGCAGGGATTTCATCAAATGCGCCGCATCAATTCGGTCCGGACCGAATTGATAAATCCGGTCGGTCGGCACCTTTTGCAGGTAATCGATGCTTTTTAAGATACTGTGCTCCAACCCGTCAAATGCCAGATCGTCATTAAAATTTGGATGGGAAAAGGTGGATATACGAACCAAGACCAATTCCTCAGGCGGTTTTTTAATGGGCACCGGACAGCCGGCGAGCAAAATTGCCAGCGCCGCTGTTAAAACAAGGGCACACTTAGAATAAATAGCGGTTTTAATTTTCATCGGTTTCCATCAGGGCTTAAATTAGAGGTTTTAATTGTACGCGTTCGAAGTTACAGAAATTCAGGGTTTTCATTCTTTGCGAATAAAGGTGCCGCTCTTTCCACCGGATTTTTTCAACAGCCGGATCTGTGAGATGGTCATTTCTTTATCGGAGGATTTACACATGTCGTAGATGGTCAGCGCGGCCACTGATACAGCCGTGATGGCTTCCATTTCAACGCCGGTCTGATCGACAGCGCTCACCGTTGCCTCAATACCCATACAAATTTCAGATGCATCCGGAAAAAAGTCAATCTGGATATGGGTGATGTTTAAGGGATGGCACATGGGGATGAGCTCCGATGTTTTTTTGGCGGCCATGACACCGGCAATGCGGGCGGTCTCGAGGACATTGCCTTTTTTTACTTTTTGATGCTGGATCAGCTCGAATGTTTCCGGATTCATATAGATCGTTCCACCGGCGACGGCGTTACGAACCGTTGGCTTCTTTGCGGTCACATCTACCATACGGACCTGGCCCTTATCATCGATGTGAGTAAATTTTGGCATGAGTTCTCCTTTCAATTAAATTAACCACAGAGAACACAGAGTTCACAGAGACATATTATTTGTTTTAGTACCTACCGATGCCCGATCGCCAACACCTCGTACCTAATACCCAATACCTAATATCCAGCCTTTTTTACCATCTCCTCGGCGCGCTTCAAATCATCTGATGTGTTAATATTAAAGAACGACAGCAGATCAGGATCTTGCTTGCGCAGCACCTTCTCGGAGACTGTTTTAATACGGCTTTTGCGAAAAGCTTTTATAACTTTTAATTTTTCCTGTTCCAGGTGCTGCTGTGCCGCCTCGAGACAGCGCCGGGAATAGGCTGCACAAAGGGGCTCTAAACCGGCTGAAGTTTCAGGTATCACAATATCAATATCCGATTCTATTTTTCCGATAACCGTTTCGATAACCTCTTTTTTCAGAAAGGGGGTATCGCAGGCGGATATAAACGCAAACGGATTTGTCATGAAAAAGAGGCCGGCATGAATACCGGTCAGAGAACTGCGAATCGTGAAAAGATCCGGTACAATTAATAAATCCCACTCTAAATATTTTTGGGGTGTGTTGGTTACCAGAATGATTTCTTCAAACAGTTCAGTGTAAATATCATATATGCGATCCAGGAGTCGAATCCCTCCCACTCGCAGGAGGGCTTTCTCAGTGCCGTCATAGCGAGTGGCCAAACCGCCGGATAGTATCACGCCGGTACAGGGAAATTTGCTTTTTAAAGCCATAAGATCTTATCATTACTATGTCTATGATAATCGCATCAACTTTTCAGCTTAAGAAAAAAGTGAGGCAAAATCAAGGTAAATTCAAGGGGTTTCAATAACTGCACCCTTATCAAGGAATATAATTCTTGATCCGCAAACAAAATATGATGTAGTTATCAAATATAAGGTTTATTTTATTTGAGAGGTCCATTACTCCAATACTCCAGTACTCCAATCCGGCCTTTGTAGTCGAAGCTGCTTCGGCGGAGTAGGCCACCCCAATTACATTGCCATGGGCGTACACGAACATAAAAAAGAGGCCCCGAAATCGGTTACGCTGGGCATCATTATCGTGTCCTCTACCCGGGCACTCGAAAATGACACCAGTGGTCAATGGATCTGTGAGCAGGCTGAAAAAAAAGGCCACACGATCTTATTTCATCAGGTGATCCCCGACGACGCCACCCAAATTGCCGACACGCTAAGAGATGGGATTTTAAAATCGAATCCTCAGGTGATTCTTTTGAGCGGCGGCACCGGGATTACCAAAAAAGATGTGACCATTGAAGCTGTCAGCCCGCTATTTATCAAAGAACTGACCGCATTTGGCCCCCTGTTTGCCAAACTCAGCATGGCGGAAATCGATTCAGCCGCCATCATGTCCCGCGCAACAGCCGGTGTTATTGGGGACACGGTTGTGTTTTGCATCCCGGGCAGCTTAAACGCCTGCAAACTGGCCTGCTCGAAACTCATTTTTCCCGAGCTGGGTCATCTTGTGAAACATGTACAGGATTAGAAGAGGATAGAAAACCTTCGGGAGACCGCCGTGTCCGATCCCTACCGGAAAAAGTCAGCAGTCACAGGCGAAGCTTATGATCCGAAGACCGCTCCGCGATACACGGAAATCCCCACATTTATGCGGACGCCGCACGGAATCCGGCTTGACGAACTGGACATCGCGCTTGTCGGAGTGCCCTTCGACGCCGGGGTAACAAACCGTCCCGGTGCACGACACGGTCCGAGGGAAATACGTAATATGTCCAGCCTTACGCGTACCATCCATCATGTGACCCGCATTAATCCTTACGAGTTATGCCGCATTGGTGACGTTGGGGATGTACGTTTTACAAACGTGTACCATCTGGATGAAGCAATTAAAGACATCGAGGCCTTTTATTGCAAGCTCCATGCGGCCGGTGTCGTTCCGCTGAGTGCCGGGGGTGATCATTCAATCACTTATCCGATCTTTAAAGCCATTGCAGCGCATAAACCGATCGGCTTGATTCATATCGATGCGCACACCGATACCTGGGATGAGTTTCTCAGCTCTCGCGTGCACCATGGCGCGCCCTTTCGCCGTGCGGTTGAGGACGGGCTGCTCGATCCGAAACGAACCGTGCAGATAGGCATTCGGGGGGCCCAGACAACCAGCGAGGGCTGGGACTATGCGATCGAAAAAGGGATGCGGATCATTTTCATCGAAGAGTTTATCGAGACAGGGGTCGAGAACGTTGTTACCGAAGCACGCCGGGTTGTCGGCGAGGGCCCGACCTATATTTCATTTGATGTTGATAGCCTTGACCCGGTGTACGCACCTGGAACAGGCACACCCGAGATCGGTGGCCTGACAACGCGTGAGGCTCAGGCGCTGGTTCGAGGTTTGCGCGGTCTTAACTTAATTGGTGGCGATGTTGTTGAGGTGGCACCCGCGTTTGACCTGACCGGCAACACGGCCCTGGTTGGCGCGACCATGATGTTCGAAATTTTATGCCTTTTGGCCGAAGCGGTTGCATCCCGCAAAGGATAGATACGGGTTTATTTATTTTTTTTCAGATGTGAATCTCGCAGGCCTTTCTTGTAAATCTTGCCCGAACCGGTTTTGGGCAGCTCCTCTAAAAAAACAATCGTCTTGGGTGCTTTGTAAGACGCCTGGTATTCCTTACAAAATGAAATGATTTCTTCCTGGGTGGCCGTCTCACCCGCTTTTAGCACAATCGCTGCATTGACCGCCTCTCCCCATTTTTCATCGGGCACCCCGAAAACAGCGGCTTCTAATATTTTAGGGTGCATGTAAAGCACGTTTTCGACTTCGGTTGAATAAACATTTTCGCCTCCGGTAACGATCATGTCTTTTTTGCGATCCACAATGTTGACATAGCCTTCCGAATCCAGGGTGGCCAGGTCCCCGGTGCGCAGCCAGCCATCGGTAAACGCATTTGCAGTTTCTTCCGCAAGATTCCAGTACCCGGGTGTAACGCTGTCGCCCTGCACCCAGATTTCGCCCACCTGCTGTCCATCGGCCGCCACGGTAGCCCCATTTTCATCGACGACCTTTAAATCCACCCCTAAAAACGGGCGGCCCGTTTTGGATTTAAACGTCAGCTGCTCCTCGGCAGAAAGCGTTGTCAGATGCTCTTTCAGAATACTAAATGTTAAATACGGACTGGTTTCGGTCATGCCGTAGGTCTGAATGTAATCGCAGCCAAAAGCCTCCATAATGCTTCGTACGATTTCCGGCGCTATGGGCGCACCCCCGCTAAGGATGACCCTCAGACTCGAAAAATCGAATTCGTTTACGCGCGGGTGTTTGATCATCAGGTTGAGCATGGTGGGGATCAAATTGCTGAGCGTCATTTTTTCTTTCTCAATCGTACTCATAACCGTTTCGGCTTCAAATTCGCCCACCATGACGTGGCGTCCCCCCACCCAGGTAATGGCAAATGTCGCCCAGGCATCGGCCAAATGAAACATGGGCGCGATGTGGCCCCAGATATCCGTATCCACAAGCTTGAGCTCGGCGATGGTCCCCAGCGCGTGGTGGCAGACGTTTTTATGGGTGAGCATCACCCCTTTGGGTCGTCCGGTCGTGCCGCTGGTGTAATACAGATGTGCGATCTGGTTTTCATCTACCGAATGGGCCTGAAAGTCTCCAAGATTCGCGGCGATCACTTCTTCATAACTGTGACACTGAATTGAATTCGGCGCATCAGGTCCATCACCAATCCAAACAATTCCTTCAAGATGGGCGCCCTTTTTCAATGCCTCGATTACCACCGGCGCAAAACGGGTCGAGGCAATTAGCCAGCGGCTGCCGGCGTCTTTTAAAATAAAAGCAACTTCTCTGGCTGCCAGGCGATAATTTAAAGGGTTGAGGATGGCACCCAGGCCGGCAGCCGCATAATAGACTTCTAAAAATGCATGCGAGTTAACTTCCAAAATCGAGATGCGGTCTTCAGTTTGAATCTCCTGGCTCTCCAGAAATCGGGCCAGGCCGGCCACACGCTCCCCGATCTGCTGGTACGTGAATGAGCGCCCACCGTCGATGACGGCAACCTTTTCAGGATAAAAATCCAACGCTTTTTTGAGTGTCATCCAAATATTCACAGCTTACTTCCTCTCGTTAATTTATATTTGAACTCACCTCAATATTATGTATCAGGCTACCCGTCTAAAGCGGGTTTTTACATCTTTTCCTACTAAATAATGGTGTTCGCCAGGGTGAGGCGCGGTTCTGTATAAAATTGGTCTTTACAAACCTGTGCGCTGGAAGCTATCTCAAAAATAGTAGATTACGTCTCCCGCGTGCCCGCGGGATTTCACGTCTTGATTCTAAAAATTAAGGTGTTCATCAAAACAAGGCGCCTCCCTAAGTTGGCTCTGAGTAAATCGGTTTGATGCACTCCTTAATCTTTATAGAAATAGATGTGTAATCCCGTTTATCCGGGGTAACACAGCCCTTGGGCGTTAGATGCATTTTTGAGGTGGCTTCTTAAAGCCATATATTACCATTACTTTTTGAAATGCCAAGTCCAAAATTATTGCGATTTGGCAAAAGATATGGTTGTAATTAATATAGGTTTTATGGGTTGAGCCCGTTACCCGTTATCCGGTTAAATAAAATCAGACTTGTTCCTTTTTTAACGGGCCTAACGGGCTAAACTGGCAACCGGCAAACCCGATTTGGTGATAGCTTGTCTTTCAGATAGCTCTCAATGGATTGAAATTTTACTATTTTATGACAGGTATCTTATATGGCATTAGAAATTGAAAGCTTCGCCGATGAATTTGATCCCCGGTTCAAAATTTTCCACGAATTGATGGCGAGCAAGGTGCGGGATATTTTATTGGTTTCGACACCTTACGATGCCTGGATTCTGGAAGAAGATTGCCGGCTTTCAGAACGTATTATTCATGAGTATCGAGGCCTGAATCTCAGCAACCCGCCTCGGTTTACCTGGGCATCTACGGCCCAGGAGGCCCTTGCCGCGCTGGACAAGACCAAATTTGACATGGTGATTTCCATGAGCCAGCTGGCGGACATGAATGTCTTTGACCTGGGTGAGGAGATCAAAAAGAGAGTTCCCGATCTGCCCGTGGTTTTGCTGGCCCATGATTCTTTGCCGACGCTGGCCCGGGAATGTCTGATGGATTCCGGCCGACCTCCCGGCATTGACCGTTGCTTTGTCTGGTCCGGAAATACGGATATTCTGGTGGCCCTGGTCAAGAGTGCCGAAGATCGATTGAACGTCGAGCACGATACGGAATTTGCAGGTATTCGGGTAATCCTTTTTGTGGAGGACTCCCCGGCTTATATTTCGTCGTTATTGCCTGTGCTCTATAAGGAGCTCGTCAGTCAAACCCAGGCCATCATGGAGTATCGGCACCACGAAGAACATAAGCTGCTGACGATGCGTGCGCGGCCTAAAATCCTTGTGGCCGAAAACTTCGAAGAGGCCATGCAACTGTTTAAAAAATTTGAACCTTACGTTCTGGGCGTCATCTCAGATGTTCGCTTCCCGAGAAATTGTGTACTCGATGAAAACGCCGGCGTAACCTTTCTTTCAAAAATTAAGAAAGAACGCTTCGATATTCCCCTGTTGCTCACCAGCTCCGAGCCTTCAAATGCAGCTAAAGCCGGAAAAATCCCGGCCGCCTTTGTAGATAAAAATTCGCCCAGTTTACATGCAGAGGTCCGATCGTTTTTTGTGGATCAACTGGGATTTGGAGATTTTGTCTTTCGTAAACCCGATGGCCGCGAAGTCTCCCGCGCACCCAGCCTGCGGAAGCTTGAAGAAATGTTGCGCGACATTCCGGAAGATTCCTTTGTACATCATTACACCCGCAATGATTTTTCGAGGTGGCTCTTTGCGCGCACCGAAATCGTGCTGGCTTCAAAAGTACGCCCTTTATCTGAGAAGGATTTTTCAAGCATTGAGGACCATCGGCAATATCTGGTTTCACTGATCCAGACCTGGCGGCAACGACGGCAAAAAGGCGTCGTGGCAGATTTTGATGCCGCCGATTTTGACCCGCAGACCGAGTTTCTCAAAATTGGCAAAGGCTCGCTTGGCGGAAAGGCCAGGGGACTGGCTTTCGTGGCCAACTTACTTCAGCGGCTGCCCGCCATCCATAAGCAATTTGAAGATATCAACATTTTTGTGCCCCATACGCTGGTTATTACGACCGAAGGATTTGACATTTTTGTTGAAGAAAATGATCTTAAAGAGCTGGCCAAATCTGATGCACCTGATCAGGAAATAGCCGAGGCTTTTCGGAATGCGAAATTTCCGCAATGGATCGCTGAGGATCTCAGGGCTTATCTTGATCAAATCAAATATCCATTGGCCATTCGTTCCTCCAGTCTTCTGGAAGACGCCCAATTTCGCGCCTATGCCGGTCTTTACCAGACTTACATGCTGCCCAATGATGATCCAGACCTCGACACGCGGCTGGAACAATTGATCAGCGCCATCAAGCTGGTGTACGCTTCTACTTATTTTCAGAATCCCAAGGCATTTTCGAAACGGGTGGGGCACCGCACCGAAGAAGAGAAGATGGCGGTCATTATTCAACAACTGATCGGTGAAAGATATGGAGATTATTATTATCCAACCATATCCGGTGTGGCCCAGTCCCATAATTACTACCCCTTTGCCAAAATGAAACCCGAAGAAGGTATCGCTACCGTGGCTTTAGGCCTGGGCAAAACCGTTATGGAAGGCGAAAAAGCCCTGCGTTTTTCTCCAAAATACCCGCAGCTGCTTCCTCAGCGTTCGACCGTGGAAGATATTCTGGAAAATTCTCAGCAGCTTTTCTACGCTTTGAAAATGGGAAATAACCATCCTGAACTCGACATTCACGCAGATGCCAATCTTGAAAAAAGGGATATCAGCGATGCAGATGAAGAAGCCCCGTTGAAACTGCTGGCCAGCACCTATATCCCCGATGAGCATCGCATACGTGATTCGGCTCACATGGAGGGCTATCGAGTCCTTACTTTCGCCCAAGTTTTAAAATACGGGCAGTTTCCCCTTGCCGAAGTTCTCTCAGAAGTTTTAATCCTCGGTCAGGAAGGCATGGGCTGCCCCGTCGAACTTGAGTTTTCAATGAATATGCCTCAAGATTCGGAGCGCAAGCCGGAATTCGCTTTTTTGCAGCTCAGACCCATGACTGCCCGCGCAGAACTGCTGCAGGTGGAAATCAGGAAGGATGAAATTGACCGGGCCTTCTGTCTTTCAACGCATGCACTGGGCAATACCGAAACAAATGATATTGCCGACATTGTCTATGTGAAACCGGATGACTTTGATCCGGCCCGCACACAGCAAATCGCCCGAGAGATCGGTGAGTTGAATTCCGGGCTGATGAGCGAATCCCGCAAATATCTGTTGATCGGTCCGGGACGATGGGGCTCGGCCGACCGTTGGTTGGGAATTCCCGTCAGCTGGGCTGAAATTTGCGGGGTGGGTGCGATGATTGAAATGGCTTCATCTCAGTTGAGGGCCGATCCATCCCAGGGTTCTCACTTTTTTCATAACATAACCACTCTGGGGATCACCTATGCAACCGTTTCCGAGGAAAACTCCGATTTTATCAACTGGGACTGGCTGAATTCTCAACCGGTGACCAGCGAAAGCAATTATCTGGCGCATGTCAAGTTAGACCATCCTTTTATATTGAAAGTCGACGGAAGGTCGTCGAAATGCGTAATGTACCTTAATGGTTAGCCCGTTGAGCCCGTTACCCCGTTGCCGGTTAAGCAAAATCTGGTTATTTTTTTCATCTAACGGGCTAAACTGGCAACGGGCAAACCGGCTCAACCATATCTCTTGCCTTGTAAGATACTAAAAAATAAATCAGGTTTTGAAAAAAATGGGATTAAAATCCCTTAAAACAAAGACAGATCTGTTGACGGCGTTGGTAGCAAATGCAGCCGGAGAAATTTTTGAACTTGAAGGTTATGCGGCGGTGGGAATGGCCGGAACAACCCAGATTCCGCTGTCGCAGAAAAATACGCGCAACATGCCTTATGGCAGTGAATTGATGTATTTGCCGGATCGACGGCCGATTTTATGCAATATTCATAGCGGCAAAATTGAGACACTGAAAGAGAATCCCTACCTCCCCGGTGAACCCATTTTTCCGGTAGCGGCTTTTAATTCGCCGGGCTACGTCATTTCATACCTGGGCGCCTTTGCGGAAAATAAAAAGGCCCAGGCACTCCCGCTTTTTTCATATGGCGCCGTCGGGTGGCACCAGGGAAAATTCAGGTCTGCCGTTATTCTGGTGGATCGAGAGAAGCGGCAGGATTTACGGTTGATGAAGCCGGCGGATATCCGTATGGGTATTGAAAAGATGCGCAAACATTTGCCGGATAATCGCCTCAGAGCCCACCTTGAGAAATGTGCGCTGCAATACGGGTGCCCGGCAGGCAAAAACTTTTTTTTAGGTCGTTACGAAGCGCCCCTGCCCACCGCCAGGCAGTGCAATGCTCTTTGTCTGGGCTGCCTGTCCTTACAACAGCATAGCGATATTCCACACAGCCAGGACCGCATCGGATTCACCCCATTACCGGACGAAATTGCTGAAGTGGCGCTGGCTCATATTAAACGGGTAAATAAAAGTGTGGTGAGTTTCGGGCAGGGCTGCGAAGGTGACCCGCTACTGGCGGCCGATGTGATAGAACCGGCGATCCGCCGGATTCGATCCCGGACAGCCCGCGGCACCATTAATCTAAACACCAACGGCAGCCTGCCCCAGTCGCTGAAGCGTCTGATTGATGCCGGCCTGGACAGCATCCGTATCAGTATAAACAGCGTGCGAGAAGATTGCTATCATGCTTATTTTCGCCCCAAAGGCTATCGCTTTTCTGATGTTTTAAAGAGTATCGATTTAGCGATCCAACGCGGTCTTTTTGTTTCTGTTAATTATCTAAACTGTCCTGGGTTTACCGACACGCCACAGGAAATCAGCGAATTTCGCCGGTTTTTGAACCAATACCCGATTCAGATGATTCAATGGCGAAATTTGAACTTTGATCCCCTGCGATACTTTAAGATAATGGACGCAGTGGCTTCCACTGATAAACCCATGGGGATGAAAAATTTGATGGAAAAAATCCGGCAGGAATTTCCGAATCTTAAGTTCGGCTACTTCAATCCCCCGAAAGAGAAGTTCGCGATTTAGGTTTCAGTGTTCAGGTGTCAGCTTGCTCAATTCGGACACCTGACACCCGACTCCTGGTACCTGAAATATGAAATGGATAGAAGCAAAAGTTGTTTTTGATGCCGAAGACAGCGCCCTGGCCGTCGAATTTATTTCCAACCTATTTTTCGAGCTCGACCTGCAGGGTGTGGCGGAAGAAGATCCCAAACTGGAGCCCACTGAAGATTGGGCGGAGGATTCGATTGGCAGGCCGGACCGGCATGCGGTTATCGGTTATTTTCCAAAGAACAGACAGGTCAAAAAGCGCTGCAAGCGATTGGAAAAGCGACTGGCCGCGTTAAAAAATCACACGACAATCCTTTATCGGGTCAGTTACAAAGAACTGGCTGAAGAAGACTGGGCCGAGGCCTGGAAATCATTTTTCAACCCTCAAAAAATCAGCAGAAAAATTGTCGTCAAACCCACCTGGTGTGATTACAAAGCCGATCCGGAGGATATCGTGCTGGCACTTGATCCGGGGATGGCCTTTGGCACCGGAACGCATCCCACCACCGCCCTCTGTATCCAGCTGATCGAGGACTATTTGAACAGAGGCGATTCTTTATTGGATATCGGTACGGGATCCGGCATATTGATGATTGCGGCTGCACTGCTGGGTGCTGGATTTGTATGTGGTCTTGATAAGGACCCGGTGGCCATCGACGTCGCGGCCGCCAACCTCCAGCTTAATGAACTTGACCCTCAACACTATTCGTTAAGCTCCGGAAATCTTCTTGCGGGTATTAAGAAACAATACGATTTTATCGTGGCGAATATATTCACCCATGTCATTTTGGAACTGCTCGATGATCTGCATCGGGTATTGGCCAAAGGGGGCGTCTTTGTCTGCTCGGGGATGTTTGAGAAAAATAAAAATCTGGTGGTTGCCAAAATGAAGAATATGGGTTTTGAAATACTGGAGATACGCGAGTTGGAAGAGTGGGCAGCTATCGCAGGGCGATACGTGGCATAGTGCATGGAGCATAGCGCATAGGGCGCCTGAAGTTTTATGACTATTTATCTTGATTGCATAACGCTATGCGCTATGCCCTATGCGCTTTGCAAAATTCGTCTTAATGGGTTAGTTTTTAATGATGGCTGTAAATTGAAGATATATTCTAGGATGAAATTATTATGCGTATCCTTCTCGTTGAAGATGATCAAAAGATTGCCTCTTTTATTATCAAGGGTTTAAAGGCCGAAGGGTTTGCCGTTGACCATGCGGCCGACGGTGAAGACGGTTTGCATTTAGCGCTCACCGAGCCTTACGATGCGGCAATCATTGATATCATGCTGCCCGGCGTGGATGGCTTAAAACTCATCGAAAATCTGCGCCGTGAGAAGTTGAATACCCCTGTTATTATTCTAAGCGCCAAGGGGGAGGTCGATGACCGCGTAAAAGGATTGCAGACCGGAGCCGATGATTATCTGACAAAACCGTTCGCGTTTTCTGAATTGCTGGCCCGGCTGCAGGCCCTGATTCGGCGCAGCAGCGATGTTTCCGAGCCGACAAAATTGGCAGTCGCGGATATCAGTATGAACCTCATCAGCCGGGAGGTGGTGCGGGCCGGTAAAAAAATCGAACTGCAGCCGCTTGAATTTTCACTACTGGAGTATTTGTTGCGCAATGCCGGAAGGGTGGTTTCCAAAACCATGATCATGGAACATGTTTGGGATTATTATTTTGATCCCCAGACCAACGTGGTCGAATCAAGAATTTACAAGCTGCGCGAAAAAATAGACAAAGGATTTTCCACCAAGCTGATCCATACAGTGCGCGGAGTGGGCTATGTTCTTAAAGAAAATTAATTCCATCCGTCATACGCTGGCATTCCGCCTTACCCTCTGGTATGCAGGCTTATTTATGCTGACTTCCTGCGTGGCCTTTCTCTTTTTCTACTTCTTGATCACCACCGTCATCCGGGACCGCACCGACCAGGATTTGTTAGGAGAGGCGCGCACACTATCTTCGATTTTGAAAATAGAGGGCATCGATGCGGTCCAGCGCCAGGTCATTCTTGAAGCCCAGGCGGCCGGTGAAAAAAAGATTTTTTTTCGCCTGCTTTCTTTTGCCGGTCAGGAGTTTTCTTCATCCAATATGTCCTACTGGCGCGATATCGGAATTGGAAAGATGGCGATCGAACAGTTGATCCGTGAAAAGCGACCGGTTTTGGATACCATCAGTCTACCGAATCGCAAGCATAATATTCGGATACTTTATGCGCCCATCGGTCGCAATATCATTCTGCAACTGGGGCAATCCATGGAAAACTACACCCGCTTTATTGAAGTCTTTCGGAAAATATTTATCACCACCATGGCCTCATTGTTTGTTTTTGCCGCCATCATTGGATGGTTCATGGCTCGCAGGGCCCTTGCCGGTGTTGAGGCAGTTACCCGAACCGCGAGACAAATATCAGAAACCAGCCTCATGGAACGGGTGCCGGTCAAAAAATACCAGGACGAGATCGATCAGCTGGCCATTACGTTTAACCGGATGCTGGATCGCATTCAAACCCTGGTCACCGGCATCAGGGAAATGAGCGATAACATTGCCCATGATCTCAAAAGCCCGATTACCCGTATCCGGGGGATCTCCGAAGTGTCTCTGACCACCGACGCCTCCAATAAAGAATATGAAACCATGGCGGCCAGCACCATTGAAGAGTGCGATCGGCTGCTGGATATGATCAACACGATGCTGGTGATTTCCAAAACCGAAGCCGGGGTAAGCAAACTTGATACCCATAAAATGGATATCGCCGCGGTTGTTCGTGATGCCTGTGAGCTATTCCAGGCACCGGCAGAAGATAAAGAGTTACGGTTGATCTGTGAAGTCATGGGTAATAACAGCATTTCAGGCGATAATCGGCTGATTCAAAGAATGATCGCCAACCTGCTGGATAACGCCATCAAGTATACGCCAAACGGTGGAAGCGTTGAAGTCGCGGTCAATCCGGTAAGCAATGATGCGGTTGCAATCACCATTAAAGATACCGGTATTGGTATTTCCGAAAAAGATATGGCCCGCATTTTTGAGCGCTTTTATCGCTGCGATCCCAGTCGTTCAGAAGCCGGCATCGGGCTGGGCCTGAGCTTTGCCAGAGCCATTGCCAGGGCCCATGGTGGCGATATCACCGTTACCAGCCAACCAAATCAAGGCAGTCTATTCACTGTCTTTTTACCCAATACGCCACCACTCCATCACTCCAACACTCCCTAAATCTGCTGATATATAAGTAAATTCTAGCTATTTCCTCCAATCTCAATCCCTTTATCCTCCTGAAATCTAACCTTTTGGTCATTTTGCGGTCATCTTAGCGCCATCTGTCTGCCCTAAAATAACTTATCAAAAATGGCGGAGTGTTATTTGACAACCATAAGGAGGTATAAAACATGAAATTAAAACCATTTAGAAAGTTACTTTTCGGAATCATGATACTGGCAATAGCCGGGTTTATCTGGGGATATGGTTTTGAGAATGAAATAGCGGCCAAGAAAACACCCGAAGTTGAATCCAGCGCCTTAATGGTCCCGATCAATTTTAGTGAACTTGCCAGAGACGCCCGATTCGGAGTGGTCAACATCCGCACG
>JAAUXY010037087.1_pt1 | contig 18105 bp, 19 predicted proteins | sample 7278121 | NCBI WGS metagenome assembly JAAUXY01 (sample SAMN14350117, study PRJNA611818) | marine sediment metagenome | isolation source: surface marine sediment (1.8m) | place: French Polynesia: Moorea | collected 2018-08 | reverse complement strand
GCGCGGCAGTCATCTAAACCATTGTATACATATTTGGTATCAGCTTTCTCGACGCCAAAAAAGCAGCCCGGTAAAGCGATGTCCGGTTCTACTGCTTCGATTTTAACACCCATAATCTCGGCGATGGCTTCAGCGACTTCCGGTCCGGCGGCCACACACGAGTTAGGTGCTGCGACACCGGCCACAATCGCTTCGGCATTGGCGCTGCAACCCGGCAGCCCGCATCCGCCTCAGTTGGCTCCAGGCAATTCTTCTTCAATGGACACGATTTTAGGGTCAACATACACATAAAAAACTTTGGAAGCGACAGCCAAAATAATGCTGATCATCAATCCCATACCGCCCATTAAAATAATTGCATCAACCATTGGATTCCCTCATAAAAAAATGTTCTAGAGTAGAAGCTATCTCAAAAATAGTAGCTTACGTCCAAGGGCGCGACGCAAACCGATTCAGAAACGGAGCATACACGATAGTATTCGAGTATTTTGAATCGGTTTGCAACAAAGTCCTTGGGCGTTAGATGCATTTTTGAGATGGCTTCTAAAATATGGCGTCGAACTTACACTTATCAAAACAGGTCATGCATTTAATGCACTTTTCCTTATCAATATAGGCAACTTCTTTCTTTTTCCAGGTGATGGCCTCCACCGGGCAGCTTCGGAAGCAGAGCCCGCACTTGGTGCACATTTCCGGCTCGACCTCAAATTTTAAAAGCTCAATGCAGCGCTTGGCCGGACAGCGTTTCTCATAAACATGGGCCTCATATTCATCCTTAAAATAGCGTAAGGTTGAGAGAACCGGATTGGGTCCCGTCTGGCCCAGACCACAGAGCGCCGCCTCTTTAATCGTGTCTGAAAGTTCCTCCATGATCTCAATATCTTCAGGTATTCCCCGGCCTTCACAGATTTTTTCCAGCAGTTCGAGTAAGCGCCGTGTTCCCTCGCGACAGGGTGTGCATTTGCCGCAGGATTCGTCCTGAACAAAATCCATAAAAAATCGGGCCATATCGACCATGCAGGTATTGTTGTCCATCACGATGGCGCCCCCGGAACCCATGATTGCGCCGACCTTGGCAATTTCTTCATAGTCAATGGGTATATCCAGATGTTCTTCGGGCACACAACCACCGGAAGGCCCGCCCAGTTGAACGGCCTTAAATTTCTTCTTTCCCGGAACACCGCCGCCGATATCATAAATCATGGTTCGCAGGGTGGTACCCATGGGCACTTCAACCAAGCCGATGTTATTAACATCTCCGGAAAGCGCAAACACTTTTGTTCCTTTGCTGCTCTCGGTACCGACGCTGGCATACCAATCACCGCCGTTCATGATAATCTGCGGAATGTTGGCGAACGTTTCAACATTATTTAAAATGGTCGGTTTTTCCCATAAGCCCTTGAGCGCCGGAAACGGCGGGCGCGGACGCGGCATGCCGCGTTTGCCCTCGATCGATCGCATCAGCGCCGTCTCTTCGCCGCAAACAAAGGCCCCGGCACCCTGGTAGATGTCAATGTCGAAGTCAAAACCGGTTCCCAGGATATCTGTGCCCAGCAATCCATAGTCGCGGGCCTGTTTGATCGCAATGTCCAGTCTTCGGATGGCCAACGGATATTCAGTTCGCGCGTAAATGTACCCCTGACGGGCATTGATCGCTCGGGCGGCAATCACCATGCCTTCCAGGATGGCATGTGGATCGGATTCCAGTATGCTGCGATCCATAAAAGCACCCGGATCACCTTCGTCCGCATTGCACAGAACATATTTGGTTTCACCGGGGCTTTTGCTGGCGAACTCCCATTTCAATCCCGTTGGAAAACCGGCGCCGCCGCGTCCCCTTAACCCCGATGTTTTGACCTCATTGATGATCTGCTCCGAGCTCATCTCCTGCAATGCTTTGGCCGCCCCAAAATAACCGTCCTTGGCAATATACTCTTCAATAACCTCCGGGTCGATAGCGCCTTTGTTGCGCATTGCCCAGAACATCTGATGCTGGAAAAACGGAATTTCGCTCATCTCGGGAATCGTTTCTTTGGAGGCAGGCTCAACATAAAACAGTTTTTTTACCGGGCGGCCTTTGAGAAAATGTTCTTCAACGAGGTGGGGAACGTCTTTAACCTTGAGTTTTTGATAAAAGATACCTTCGGGCTGCACCAGCATAACCGGCCCGACAGCACAAAAACCGTTACAGCCCGTTTCAATAATCTTAACCTCATCCGCAAGCCCCTGGCGCTCTATCTCTTTTTGAAGCGATTCCTGAAGAACACCACTCTCATATGCTCGGCAGCCGGTTCCGCCACATAACATCAACTGAGTTCTTACCTTATTCATGCTCGACTCCTGCACGCGAAAATTGATTATTTCAGGCCGTCAACATTCACAGTTCAAATTTTGCCGATTACCACGAACCGTCCAAGCCGCGCAGCCCATTGACATACAGCCGGCCGCTGGCAACAAACAGGGAGTATTTCGTCAGCATACATGGCATCCGGAACGATTCTGCCATTTCAATTACAGGCCGATCGGGTCTTTTTCCTCTCACAAAAACCACGGCGGCCACCCCGGCAATCCTGGCCGTTCGCAGGACCTGCTCGGTCGTCAAACCGGTCAGCAAAACCGCTTCTTTGGCAACTGCGGATAACACGTCTGCCATTAAATCAGCCCCGCCGGCACCCACCACCGATACGTCGAGCTGATCTTCGCCCGTTAATACAGTAGCCTCCAAGATGCTCTGGATCTCAGATAATTTCATGCCGTTTAAAAACGTTCTCTACTCGTACTTATTAAGGGTTTCAATGACTTTGTCGGCTTTTACATCACCGTAGGTGTCCTCATTCACCACCACCACAGGCGCCAGTCCGCAGGCGCCCAGACAGCGAACGGCTTCCAGCGAAAACCGCCGGTCTTCGGTGGTGCATCCTTCTTTTACCTGATATTCGTTATCGATGCGGCTGATCACCTCTTTAATGCCCTTTACATAGCAGGCCGTTCCCATGCATACCTTGATCAGATGTCGTCCCTTGGGTGTCAGGGCAAAAAGTGAATAAAAAGAAGCAACGCCGAACACTTCGCTGCGGGATAGATTGAGACCGTCGCTGATGTAGTCAATCAGCTCAACCGGCAACCAGCCGACGACATCCTGACATTCCCGTAAAACACCAATAATGGAGCCGGCAACATCTTTATTGTCGTCGATGATCTCATCAACCTTAGACCACATATCATGGGTAATATCGGCATGTTCAGGATGGGCGTCAGGTGCCATATGCGGATCTCCTTCGTTTGCTCGCGTTTATGACAGATACGATTGAGCCGAATCGCAAACAATTATCAAAAAGTGCCATAGATCATACATAGAATTCCGGGCGGGGACTCGAGTATAAGGGTGCTTGTATGCCACAGTGCACGAAAAATGTCAACGAGAACATCTTGTTTTGACACTTGAAACCGGCCACCTTGACGGATATAAATTGGTGAACTAAAATAGATTTTTTAAAATTAGATGTTTTAGAGGGCCGCAATGCAAAACTACAAAAAACAGTTGGCGCAAACAACCGATTTTTTCAAATCCAAGCTAAAAAAGACACCGTATCTCGGTTTGTTAACCGGAACCGGTCTGGGTGAAAGCGCTGAATCCATGGCCATCGACACGATCATCGATTATAAAGAAATCCCCCATTTCCCTCTTTCAACTGTTCAATCCCATATCGGCAGATCGCTTGCCGGCGATATGAACGGATGCCCGGTAATTGCCATGCAGGGCCGGTTTCATCTTTACGAAGGTTATCACCCGCTTGAGGTCACTTATCCCATTCGGGCAATGCAGCAGCTGGGGGTAAAGATCCTAATCCTCTCAAATGCATCTGGTGGGCTGAATCCCGGATTCAATGCCGGCGATATTATGCTCATTGCTGATCACATAAATCTGACCGGCACAAATCCGCTCATTGGTCCCAATGAAGACAGCTGGGGCATCCGGTTCCCGGATATGAGTCGGGCGTATGACCGGGATCTTATCGCTGTGGCCGAAGGCATTGCCAAAGCCTCTAGCGTAAGTTTGCAAAAGGGGATCTATGCGGGGCTCACAGGGCCCTCGCTTGAAACGCCGGCGGAAGTGAGATTTTTGCAAACCATTGGCGCAGAAGCGGTCGGTTTTTCAACCGTACAAGAAGTCATTGCCGCGGTTCATGGCAATATGCGCGTGCTGGGGTTTTCTACGATTACCAATGTCCATGATCCGGACAATCCAGTTCCGGCGACCGTTGAAGAAATCATTGATGTGGCCAAACGTGCCACTCCAGTGCTGGAAAAAATCATAAAGGGAGTCGCAGAAAAAATATATGAAAACGAAATCCGCTGATCTTCTAATCACAAACGGAATTGTACTGACATTCGATGCAAACGACACTACCATAAATAATGGCGCCGTCGCGGTGAGTGACGATTCAATCATGGCCGTCGGACCGGCCGTTGAATTTTCCGACTGGGACGCATCCCGTGTGATTGATGCGGGCGGCGGAATCATCATGCCGGGGCTCGTTAACAGTCACACCCATGCATCAATGACCTGTTTCAGAGGTCTGGCAGATGATTTGCAATTGATGACCTGGCTCAATGATCACATTTTTCCCGCCGAGGCCAAACTGGATGAGCAAAAAGTCTTCTGGGGCGCTTTGCTTGCCTGCGCGGAAATGATTATGTCCGGCACCACCTGTTTCTGTGACATGTATCTGTATGAAGATGCGGTTGCCCGGGCGGCCAAGCAAGCCGGCGTGCGGGCAGTGGTTGGTGAGGTGCTGTATGATTTTGATTCGCCCAATTATGGCCCCATTGAAAAAGGCTTTGAATACACCCAAACACTGATCGATACCTGGAAAGGTGACCCTTTGGTCACCATTGCCGTAGAGCCCCATTCAGCTTATTTATGCGCGCCTGAATTACTAAAGCGTGCATTTAGTCTGGCCCAGGACTTTAAGTTGCCCCTCGTCATTCACCTGGCCGAATCCAAAAGCGAAGTCGAACAAATAAAAGAGCGCTATGGCCGGACACCGGTGGAACACCTTGCCCATCTTGATGTTTTGGCACCGAATGTTCTGGCCTGCCATTGTGTCGAGCTGACCCCAAACGATATCTCCTTGCTTCAACGCTTTGATGTAAAAGTTGCCCATAATGTGGAAAGCAACATGAAGCTTGCATCCGGTATTGCCCCGATCCCCAGCCTTTTGAAGGAGGGGATCTGTGTCGGTCTGGGCACGGACGGATGCGCCAGTAATAACGATCTGGATCTTTTCTTAGAAATCGACACGGTGGCCAAGCTACACAAAGCGAATACACTGGATCCAACGGTGATGGACGCCCTTACGGTTTTAAAAATGGCCACCATCCAGGCAGCGCGAGCGCTGGGCCTGGATGAATCCATCGGATCCCTTGAAAAAGGAAAAAAAGCGGATCTCATTGTTATCGATACCCATAAGCCCCACCTGACACCGATGTACAATCCGGTCTCACATCTCGTCTACGCGGTGACGGGCAGCGACGTCAGAACCTCAATTATCAATGGCGTGATCGTTATGGAAGATCGTCATTTAAAAACCATCGATTTAAAAGACGTGCTGAACAGCGTCACCAAAATAGCAGATGAGATAAGGTCAGGTTAAGCATTTAAAGCAAGGCTGTGCTCATATATCCTCAATTGGTATTTGGCGTAATGGAACATTGGAGTTACCTTAATTTTGGATTTTGGAATTTGGATTGGGGATTAAAATAGACCGAATTTAATGATCAGTTGTTAATCAGTCATTCAATCCAAAATCCCAGATCTAAAATCTAAAATATGAATAACTCCAAAACTATTGATTTTTATGGAAGCGAAATTTTTATCTATTACAATTATGTGATTACCAGGAAATCGGTGTACCCATGACATATGATCTTGTTATCCACAACGGAACCATTGTTACGGTGAATGCCTCTTTTGAAATTATACCCGATGGTCTTGTTTGCATCAAAGCAGGTAAGCTCGAACGCATCGAATCCATGCCAACCGATCAATCGCTGCCGGCTGCAAAAGAAAGCATCGATGCCGCCGGCGGTATCATTATGCCCGGTTTGGTGAACACGCATACGCATCTGCCAATGACCCTTTTCCGTGGGTTGGCCGACGATTTACCGCTGGAGATTTGGTTAAACAAACATATTTTCCCGGCTGAAGGCGCTCATATAAATCCGGACAACGTACGCTGGGGCGCACTGCTGGCCTGTGCTGAAATGCTGCTCTCCGGAACCACAACTTGCTGTGACGGCTATTTTTTAGAAGATCAGGTGGCCGAGGCCATTCGTACATCCGGTATGCGGGCGGTATTGGCCCAGGGTGTCATTGACTTTCCGGCACCGGGGGTGCCGGATCCGATGGAAAACATTAAGATCCCCCAGACATTTTGCGCCAAATGGCATAATCCGACGTCCTTGATCACACCATCTATATTTTGTCATTCCGCTTATACCTGCAGTGCCGAAACATTAAAAAAAGCCAAAGCGCATTGCGTCGAAAACGGACTACTCTTTCAAATTCATGCGGCCGAAACCCAAAATGAATGGCAGCAGATCAAAGATGAACATCAAACCACACCCATTCAATACCTTGACCAATTGGGATTGCTGGATGAAAACACGCTGCTCATCCACTGTGTGTGGGTGGATGACACGGATATTGAGATCATCGCGACACGCAACGCCCGCGTTTCCCATAATCCGGAAAGCAATGCCAAATTGGCAGCTGGAATTGCACCGGCGCCAAAGCTCTTAAAGGCAGGCGTCTGTGTAGGTCTGGGTACCGATGGATGCGCCAGCAACAACAATCTGAATCTGTTCCACGAAATGGATATGGTCGCAAAAATTCATAAGGTTGATACATTTGATCCAACCGTGATGGATGCAACCACCGTGGTCAAGATGGCGACCATTGAAGGGGCCCGTGCCATCGGTCTAGAAAAAAGAACCGGTTCAATAGAGGTCGGCAAGCAAGCCGATCTAATTGTCATCGATACCCGAAGCCCGCATCTGATGCCCATCTACCACCCGGAATCTCACATTGTTTATGCCGCCAAAAGTTCAGACGTACGCGATGTGGTAGTGGGCGGTCGTCTGCTGGTTAAGGATCATAAAATCCTTCAATTGGATGTCGAGGAGATTATGGCCAAAGTCCGAGAGATTGCCGATCAAATCAAGGGCTAATGCTACTGGCTGCTTGCTGCTGGCCACTGGCTGACACCTGGTGATTGATTCAATAATTTTAAGAATGAATCGCTGATTTAGTGACCTAAGCGTCGATCACTGGAATCCAGCAGACACAGAAGCAACAAGCCAGCATCCAGAAGCCAGCGGCCAGAAGCCAGAACAAAGGAAATTTAAAATGAATTTAGATGAAACCATTAAGGCCGCACACGGTGAAAAACCGGTTGATCTGCTATTAACCAACGCCCAGATCATAAACGTTTTTTCCGGTGAGATTATACCCGGTGAAATGGCCATCAGTGATGGACTGATTGTTGGGTTCGGCCAATACGAGGCCAAAAAGGTGGAGGATTTAAACGGACGATATGTTGCACCCGGTTTTATTGATGGGCATGTTCATATAGAAAGCTCAATGGCCTGCATCTCCGAGTTCGCCCGGGCCGTTGTCGTGCATGGAACGACGACCGTCGCAGCCGATCCCCATGAAATCGCCAATGTGCTGGGATTATCGGGAATCGAATATATGCTGCAGTCGGCCGAAGAACAACCCATGAATATTTATTTTACCCTGCCGTCGTGCGTGCCGGCAACCGATATGGAAACTGCGGGTGCCCGCCTGACCGCTGAAGATCTCAAGCCATTTTTAAATAAAGACAGAATTATCGCACTGGCCGAGATGATGAATTTTCCTGGCGTTATCTATCGCGACCCGGATGTTTTGGCCAAAATAAGCGCTGCCCGGCAGCAAAAGAAACCGATCGACGGTCACGCACCGGGGCTTGAAGGACCGCAGCTTTATGCGTATATCTCAGCCGGCATTCAAAGTGATCATGAATGCACCACCGAGCATGAGGCCATAGAAAAGCTCAGGTCCGGTATGCACATCATGATCCGTCAAGGAACCTGCGCTAAAAATTTACAGACCCTGCTGCCGGCTGTAAATGAAAAAACAGCCAGGCGCATGATGTGGTGCAGCGACGATCGCCACCCGCATGATCTGATTGCAGAAGGTCATATCGATTCTATCGTATATGAAGCCATACAGTCCGGGCTGGACCCAATTTTAGCGATCCAGATGGCCACCCTGAACCCGGCGGAATATTTCAACCTAGACCACCTGGGAGCACTTGCGCCCGGCAGACAGGCCGATCTGGTGGTTTTTTCAGATTTGAAAAAACCGGTCATTGAAAAAGTATATAGCCGGGGAATCCTAATCGCCGAAAACGGAAAAATATTACCGACGATTCAAATTCCTTCAGCGGCCAGCGTACCTCCATCGATGCATGTTGATCTGCAGAAAATCGATTTCGCCATACCGGCCGATAAAAAACAAATTCGGGTCATTGAGATCGTGCCGGAGCAAGTAATTACCCATCAGCGAATTGAAGAGATTACCGTTAAGAACAAACAGGCGGTAAGCGATCCTTCAAAGGATTTGCTAAAAATGGCAGTTGTCGAGCGCCACAGCGGCAGCGGCAATGTCGGTAAGGGCTTTGTAAAAGGCTTCGGCTTAAAACACGGCGCTCTGGCCTCAAGTGTTGCCCATGATTCTCACAATATTATCGTCGTCGGCACCACGGATGAGGACATGCGAGCCGCACTGGAAGCGGTTGTGAAAATGGGAGGCGGTCTGGCGGCCGTATCTGATGCCCGTGTTCGGGCCGAACTGGCATTGCCGATCGCAGGGCTGATGTCTTTGGAGCCGGTCCAGCGTGTGCGCGATCAACTGGACAAGCTCATTGAAGCAACCCATGACATGGGAACCCCTTTAAAAGATCCGTTCATGACCCTTTCCTTTTTGGCCCTGCCCGTTATTCCAGAATTAAAGCTGACCGATATCGGGCTCGTGGACGTGAATAAGTTTGAGGTTGTTCCGTTGTTTGTGGAATAACAGCTAATCGCTGGTCGCTTGCTACTGGCTGCTGGCTTCTTGCTTCTGGTTAAGCCAGAGACAGGCAGCCAGTGGCCAGAAACCCGTGAGCAGCCGCACTTACCATTGACACAGGTGCAGGCTATATCTTATACTTTTCTTCCTTGATTGGAACTTTTTTAAATCAGACTTAAAACGCTTAATTTAGGTAATCATCGGCCGGCTTTAAGCATGCCCGCACTAAAAACTGAAGGAAATGGTGGAATCTGTTTATGAAACTATCAGAAATTGTTGATGCCATTGATGCGACGCTATTGATCGGAGAGGAAGAACTGAACAAAGATATCACAAGGTGTGGTGCCAGCGATTTGATGAGCGATGTACTGGCCGCCGTTTCTGAAGATTGTATTTTACTGACGGGCTTGACAACTATTCAGGTTATTCGCACCGCCATGGTGGCAGGTGTCGGGGCGGTGGTGTTTGTCAGGAAGAAAAAACCGCCCCAGGAGGTAATCGATATGGCCGCCGCCCAGGGGCTGCCCCTAGTATCAAGCCCGTATTCCATGTTTGTTTCTTGCGGCCGACTACATGCCTGTGGTCTGGTAGGACTCGATGGGCAACGATAGCTGATCATTTTTCCGGTTTTGTGGGTAACGGAACAGCGCGCTCAACCCGATTGAGATGAATTCTAATCTCACATCAACCGGGGTGAGCTGGCGAAAATTCAAATAGACCGCTTTTGACTGATGTCCAAATTTAAAAAAAGCTTTCATATTAAAGGTAGAGATTTTATCCGGGCCGGCGAAGCTTCCATCAACGTGCAGAATCTTCTCAAGTCGATGGATTTTGATCCCCGTTTGACCCGGCGTGTGGCTATTTGCGGCTATGAAAGCGAAATGAATGTGGTAATGCATGGTGGTGATGGGACGCTGAGTATTGAAGTCGATGAAGACAGGCTTATTTTGGAAATTAGAGATGATGGCCCCGGCATCGATGATATTGAGCTGGCGATGCAGGCCGGTTATTCGACAGCCAATGACGACCATCGGGAAATGGGCTTCGGAGCAGGCATGGGATTGCCCAACATGAAAAAAAATTCCGATCAGATCCACATCGAGTCAAAAAAAAACCACGAAACGGTCGTCCAAATGATTTTCTTTCTGCCTGAGGGAGAAAAAACACATTGAACAAAAGACAAACATCGACCTGCTTTGTCCGTTTTGACCAAAATCTCTGTGCCGGATACGGATCTTGTCTGAGGGTTTGCCCCACCAAAGCCATCCGCGTTAAAAACAAAAAGGCCATCCGAATTGTGGAGCAATGTATCGGTTGTGGTGAATGTATACGAATCTGTCGCGAGAGCGCCGTCACTGCGGCGACAGAAGGCCCCGGCGTCCTCGAGAAGGATCACATTGCCATTGCGCTGGTTTCTCCGGTGCTCTACGCCCAGTTTCCGGGTGTCATGCCCAAAGATGTGCTGTTGGGTCTTCGACATATGGGATTCCAACACACCATCGACATGTCATATTTTCTCGAAATCTTTCAATTTGCCACCGAAGAATTTATCCGACGAAACCGAAAATCCCAAAAAGCGCCCTGGCCGCTGATTTCACCGGTATGCCCGGTGGTGGTGCGACTGATTGCATTCCAGTTTCCCAACCTTTTACCAAACGTATTACCGGTATTAAGGCCGGTGGCGCTCATGGCCCGTGAAGTCAAATCACGCCTGATTCCCGAATATATCGAAAATGGTAAAGAGGTCATCCTGTATTATCTAAATCCCTGCCCGACCAAAACAGATTCAGCATGCCTGCCAGCTCTCAAAAAACCGATACCCACTGAAATCGCGCTGGGAATTAACGACATCTATCCCGAGCTCGTTAAGCATGTGGACCAAATTAAAGCGGCTGATAACATTCCTTTTTATCAAACCCGTTTTGAATACGAAACATGTGCAACCGCCAATGCATCCATGTGGGGCATGTCCGGTGGCGAAATCGCCGACATGGATATCGAGCGCTCCCTGGCGGTTTCAGGGATGGAGGAAACCATTAGCTATCTTGAAAAAATCGAAATGGGGCTTTTTCAGGATATCGAATATATCGAATTCAGGACCTGTCGTGAAGGCTGTTTAGGGGGGGTGCTAACCGCCATCGACAAATATCTTGCCAAAGGCGCCGTTCAAAAAATGATCAAACGGTATGGTCTTGGAAGACGCCTGCACCGGGATAACATTCTCCGAATGTATGAAAAAGGGGAATTTCAAACCGAAAAAAAACCTTCTAAACTGACCAGTTTATTCGGTGCCCACAAAGAAGCCCTGTCTCTTGATTCTATGCAGAAAATTGAAAAGATTATGGAATTGATCAAAGGCACCGATTGCACGGCATGCGGGGCTCCGGACTGCCGCACGTTTGCTGAAGATGTGGTTCGGGGTGATTCCACATTAAAGGAATGTCTTTTTGTGGGAGCGCAACCAAAGAAACAGGGTTGATCCGCTTAATTTTATATTATTTTTGAATGACCGTCTGGAAAGGATGCCAAAAAAATGACCGTAAATGATGTGGTTGAAAAATTCGATCTGAAAGTAGCGGCCGGGCAAAATGGACTTGATCGTGAGGTCATGGATGGTTACTGCGGTGATTTGCTAAGTGAGATTATGGGCAATGCACCGGCCGGATGTGCCTGGATGACGGTCCAGGGGCATCAGAATATCGTGGCGGTAGCCGTGCTGCGTGAAATGGCAGCGATCGTTATCACCGGAGGCCAGACGCCGGATGATGAGACCGTACAGAAGGCGGATCAAGAAGGTATTCCCATTTTACAGTATCCGGATTCATCATATCAACTGGCCGGTCGACTTTTTAGTGCCGGCGTGGGGAGGGCCGAATAAACAGAAATGATGAACCCGTCTCATCTGCTGTTATAATTAGAGAATCAAACGTTGCTGAAAACTTTTAAAGCCGACCTCCATATTCATTCTTGCCTTTCGCCCTGCAGCGATTGGGATATGAGCCCTAAAAAGATTGTCCAAAAGAGTCTTGAACAACACCTTGATTTAATCGCAATCTGTGATCACAATACTGCAGAAAATGTTGCAGCGGCTTCGAGGGAAGGAACCCGACAGGGTATTGCCGTCCTACCGGGAATGGAAATCTGTTCCCGCGAAGAAGTGCACCTGGTGACACTTTTTAATAACATAGAAGATACCCTGAATATGCAGGAATATGTGTACGCACATCTGCCCGGAGAGAATCAACCGGAAGTCTTCGGCCATCAGGTTATTGCCGACGAGCACGATCACGTTCTGGGAGAGAATCCCCACCTGCTGATCGGTGCCACACAGCTCAGTCTGCTTGATATCGTCCAAAAGACCCACACCCTTGGTGGCATTTGCATCAGCTCTCACGTTGATCGTCCGTCTTACAGTCTGATTGGTCAGCTTGGATTTATACCTGAAGATCTACATTTGGATGCTGTAGAGGTTTCTTATCGCGTGCCGCTTGAAAAAGCGCCGATAGAAGTGGCCGGTATAAATGACTACCCCTGTGTAACTTCTTCGGACGCCCATTTTTTAAACGACATTGGAAAAGTGTGGACGGAATTTATATTGGACGCCCCCACATTGAAAGAAATCCGATTGGCCCTGACCGGTGAAGATGGTCGTAGGATCATAAATTGAATGCGCGAGTTATCTTTACATATTTTGGATGTTGTCGAGAACGGGATTACCGCCGGAGGGAACTGTATTTGGATTGAAGTTGACGAAGCCCGGCAAGCGGATCGGTTAAAAATTGTGATTCGTGACAATGGCCGCGGCATGCCGGTCGAAAAAATGAAAAATATAAACGATCCATTTATAACATCCCGAACCACACGTAGAGTCGGCCTGGGGCTTTCCCTTTTGGCCGCCGCCAGCGAGCGCTGCGAGGGAACCCTGAAAGTCGACAGTCAACCGGGCAAGGGAACCGAAGTTGAAGCCACATTTCGCTACGATCATATTGACCGGGCTCCTCTGGGCGATATGGCGGCGACGATTACCACTTTAATCCTGGGAAATCCGGAAATTGATTTTGTCTATTCCCATCGCATCGATGGCGAAGAATTCAATCTGGATACACGCGAAATCCGCACCGAAATGGAGGATCTTTCATTGTCCGACCCGGTGGTTATCCATCATCTAACCGAATCCATCCGTTCAGCACTAAAAGAACTGGCCTCAAAAGAAGGCTGAGCACAAAAGGTTATTGAAGCTTAAGAATACGGAGGGCGATATGGCAAAATTGACAATTGATGATCTAAAGAAAATTAAGGAAAAAACATCCAAAGAAACATCGCTGCGCGACGGACCTGCAACTATCAAAATTACCGTGCATATGGGTACCTGCGGAATTGCAGCCGGTGCCCGCGATGTCATGAGCGCGCTGATGGAAGAGATGGCCGAGGCGGATCGGCAGGATATTCGTGTAGTAGCATCCGGCTGCATGGGGATGTGCAGCAGTGAACCCAATGTCACGATTGAAGAACAGGAAAGTGAACCGATTGTTTATCAACTGATGGATGCCAATAAAATGCGCCAGGTTTTCAAGCGGCACGTTCTGCTGGGTGAAGTCCAGACTGATTTTGCGCTGGCCAAAATGTAATTTCCCGGCTTCGCATCCGGTTTTAGGTTCTGCGTTCAACGTTCAGGGTTCTGGGTTTTGAATCGCTGAACTTTTGAACTCAAAGAAGGATTTTATGAAAGTAGACGACAAAGATTTGCGAACGATCTGGCTGGATCAAGATCAGAAAACAGTCAAGATTATAGACCAGCGGCGCCTGCCCCATGAATTCGTGCTGGTCGATTTAAAAACCGTTGATGAAGTCATTACGGCCATAAAAGACATGTATGTGCGCGGCGCCCCTCTGATTGGAGCTACCGGGGCATACGGCGTATATCTGGCTGTTTTAAATGCACCCCTCCAACATAAGGATAGCGATCTGATTGCCGAATGTGACCGCATCAAATTCGCCCGACCCACAGCGGTCAATTTGGCCTGGGCGGTGGACAGAGTCCTGGCTGCCGTATTGAAAAAAGACACCATTGAGCAGCGTATCATTATCGCTCGAGACCAGGCCGCATCGATTACCGAACAGGAAGTCGAAAATTGTAAAAAAATCGGCGAACACGGAATGCCGCTGATAGAGGCAATCAGCAGGCGCAAGCAAGGACAACCGGTCAACGTGCTGACGCACTGCAATGCCGGCTGGCTGGCGTGTATCGAACACGGCACAGCCACGGCACCCATTTATGCGGCATTTGACCATGGTATTGACGTGCATGTCTGGGTGGATGAAACTCGGCCGCTGAACCAGGGCAACCGCCTGACCGCGTGGGAACTGGGCAAGCATGGCGTCAAACACACGATCATCACCGACAATGCCGGTGGTTACCTCATGCAGCAGGGAAAAGTGGATATTGTTATCGTCGGAACCGATCGAACGACGGCCACGGGCGATGTCGCCAATAAGATCGGCACTTATCTAAAGGCGCTGGCAGCCAAAGACAACAACATCCCATTTTATGTGGCCCTGCCCTCCAGCACCTTTGATTGGAACCTCAAAGATGGCGTCAAGGAGATCCCCATCGAAGAGCGCGACCCGGATGAGATCCGCTATATCGAAGGAATGGGCAAAGATAATACAACGCGCGTTCTTATATGCCCGGTCAACAGCGCAGCCGCCAACTATGCTTTTGATGTAACACCATCAAAGTATGTAACCGGTTTTATTACCGAACGTGGGATATGCAAGGCCACGGAAGCAGATATTCTGCGATTATTTCCCGAAAAGGCAGGTAAAGCTAAATAAGGTTTCAGGTGTCAGGTTTCGGGTGTCAGCCCTGCTAATTCTGACACCTGAATACTGACACCTAATTGAGTATTGACATTTGTACAGCGAAACTCGTATAGGCACTGAATGCTGACTGAGCTTGAAAAGAAGATTGTTGCATCCATCCAGGAAGATATGGCCGTCACAGAGCGCCCTTATCTAAAAATTGCGCAGGATCTTGAAATTTCAGAAACGGAATTGCTGGCAAACTTAAAAAGCCTTTGTGACCGGGGTGTTATTCGGCGGTTCGGAGCGACCCTGCGGCATCAACGCACCGGATTTACAGCCAACGCAATGGTCGCCTGGCAGGTAGATGAAGAACGCATAGAAGAAGTGGGGCAGAAAATGGCATCTTTCCGGCAGGTTTCCCACTGTTACCGGCGCAATCCCACCCATGACTGGCCGTATAATTTATATACCATGGTACATGCCAGCGATGAACAAGCGTGTCATGAGATCGCCCAAAAGATGTCCAGTACCGCTTCGGTGGAAGACTATACATTGTTGTTCAGCCGTGAAGAATTGAAAAAAACATCCATGGTGTATTTCCCCTCGAATGAAGAATGACGCTCCGCATATTCTTCTGGTCAATCCCTGGATCCATGATTTCGCCGCCTATGATTTTTGGGCCAAACCATTAGGTTTGCTCACCCTCGCAGCGCTGCTCAGATCCCATGGTGTTAATGTATCTTATATTGACTGCCTGGACCGCTTCCATCCCAAAGCACCTGCCAGTGATCCTTCACAGCGCTACGGCCGGGGACCGTATTTAAAGACACAGATTGTCAAACCCAGCAGCTTGAAGGATGTTCAGCGCACCTATTCTCGATACGGTATCAAGCCCCGCTGGTTCAGGGAAGATCTCCAGGCGCTGCGGCCGCCGGATCTTATAATGATAACTTCCATGATGACTTACTGGTACACCGGTGTACAGGAGACCATCGCAATTCTGCGAGAGGTTTTCCCAGGCATAAAGATCATCCTGGGCGGCATTTATGCCAGTCTATGTCGCAGTCATGCGCTTCAAAACTCAGGCGCAGATACGGTTTTTACGGGTCCGGGTGAGAAAGCGCTATTTGATCTCATTGCTCGATACACGGGTTTTAGGACCACACCTCATTTTAATCAACAAGAACTCGATACCATTCCCCACCCTGCTTTGGATTTACAAAACCAGATTAACTATGTCCCGCTGCTCACTTCCAGGGGCTGCCCGTTTAAATGCACCTACTGTGCCTCGCATTTTTTGAATCCCGGACGCAAGTGGCGAAGCCCGGAATCGGTTATCGAAGAAATAAAATTCTGGCACCAATCCCATCAGGTCTCGGATTTTATTCTCTACGATGACGCTTTTCTGGTCAACGCTGAAATGCATGCCATCCCCCTCCTGAAAAAAATCATTCAGACCGAATTGAACCTTCGTTTTCACACCCCCAATGCTGTTCATATTCGAGGCATTAACGCTGAAACTGCCCCTTTGTTGTTCGAAGCCGGATTTAAGACTCTGCGTTTGGGACTCGAAACCGCTGAATTCGATCACCGTGATGCGATTGACCAAAAGGTGACCGCAAACGATTTCAAACGGGCAGCCGGATTTTTGAAAAAAGCCGGATTCAACAAAAACCAGGTCGGTGCCTATTTGCTGATAGGATTGCCGGGCCAGGAACTGGCAGCTGTTGAACGATCGATCCGAACAGTTCAAGAAACGGAAATAACGCCTATATTGGCCTATTACTCACCGATCCCGCACACGGTAATGTGGCCGAAGGCCGTCGCAGCGTCCCGCTATGATTTAGAAGCAGATCCGCTTTATACAAACAATTCTATGATTCCCTGTCAATCTGAGGCGTTTAACTGGGAAACCGTCTCTGCTTTAAAAGAGCTTGCTTCTAGTTAAGACACGGAATAAAGTGTTTCTGCAGTATTAGATCCAGGTCTGACTCTGGGTGAAAATTTGACATTATAAAAGACAAAAAAGGAGCCGCAATGAACGAACACTCGGCTTATCGTAAATTTGCCGCAATGATGCTTCAGGAAGACTCCGAATATATTCCGCAGATTCTCAAGTGTATGATCAATGATGCGCAGGCCGAATTACTGGTTTCATTACCGGGGACCGCAGCACAGATGGCTGAAAAATTGGACCGATCTGTTGATGCGGTCCAGGCAGATCTGATCGATCTGTTCCGCAAAGGTCTGGCATTCAAAAAGGAAAAAAAAGAAGGAATGCTCTGGCGGGCCCCGGCCCACCTCGCTCAGTTTCATGATGCTTCGATTCTGTGGCCGGAGGCGCCCGCTGAATTTTATGACCTTTGGGCTACTTACATGGAAGAAGATTGGCCCAGACTGGCGCCCGTACTGACCGAACTGATGCCCAGACCGTATACCCGTGTGATACCGGTGGGTAAGTCCGTGGAAACCGGGAAGGTCCAGGTCCTGGCGCCGGAAAATGTCAGAAAAATCATAGATGACGCAGGCCGCCTGGCGGTAACCCAGTGCACCTGCCGGCTGAGCATGCGCAAATGCGATACCCCGGTGGAAGTCTGCCTGCAAATCAACCGCGCCGCCGATTACACCGTTGAAAGAGGATCCGGCCGCGAGATCACCAGAGCAGAGGCCCATAAAATCATAAGCGAGACGGAAGCGGCCGGTCTGGTGCATGTCACAATGAACAAGGCCAATGTCGGTCATTTTATCTGCAACTGCTGCGGATGCTGTTGCCAATCATTCACCCTGCTGATTGCCGACGGCCTGCCCATCTGCGACCCCAGCCGCTATCGTCCTGCGGTCAATATCGATCTTTGCAGCGGCTGCGGAACCTGTGAAGAACGCTGCTGGTTTGATGCCATTTCTGTTTCCGAGCAGCAGGTGGCCGCCGTGATGGATTATAAATGCCTGGGGTGCGGGCAGTGCGCCATCGGGTGCCCGGAAGAAGCCATCCATATGATTGAAGCCCGCAAACCCGATTTTATTCCCGAATAGGAAAGCAATTAACAGACGCGAAAAACTTCTCAAATCAAACAAAAGGGGATGCTGACCATGTTGCGTTTAAAAGCCATAGATCTGAAAAAACAAAAGTTCGACACCATCATTGTTCCGGTATGTGAAGATAAAAAAATTCATGATGACAG
>JAAUXY010178675.1_pt1 | contig 18110 bp, 19 predicted proteins | sample 7278121 | NCBI WGS metagenome assembly JAAUXY01 (sample SAMN14350117, study PRJNA611818) | marine sediment metagenome | isolation source: surface marine sediment (1.8m) | place: French Polynesia: Moorea | collected 2018-08 | reverse complement strand
TTTTTGGAAACTTGTTTATTCCGAAGAACATCCAACCAGATCAAAAGCTGCCAGACGTGAGACAGAAATTAAATCTCAAAAGCGCAGGGCTTTTATTGAGGCGTTGATTCAAAAATCTTAGGAACGTTTCAGTTCTGGTTAGAACGTCCCGCATATCATGCGGGAAGGTCGCGAGTTCGAGTCTCGTCGTCCCCGCCATTTAAATAAAAAGGGTGTGGTATTGACCGCACCCTTTTTTTGTTCCCTCCGGCGTTACATGTTTCAACCCTTCTTTTTTCCGGTCTCAGCATCAAATATTGCCGGCAGGAGATTTGTTTAACTTAAATTTAATTTAAATCATATCAAAATTTTACATTATAAATCTATAAAAATAGCAAAATACTTGCGAAAAATAGGACACATTATGTGGCTGGTTTTTTGTGGCCGCCACCCAACATGAAAGGAGAACGAATTATGGAAATAGATGACGGCATTAGCGTGCAGCACAAACTAGATTATCTTAAATTAGCGTTAAAAATATCCAAGATTCGATATCATGGAGAAGAGCCTCACATCGATCTTATCATGAAAGCCCGCGAGGTTGGGTATCTAGCCGGTATCTCCCATGAAGAATTGAACAAACTTTGAATCAAAAAAACACCCAGTCCTTTAATTCATTCAAGCGTTACCTGCCCATATTGCTACCTCTATCATCCCTACTTGGTTTTCTGCAGTTCCTAAATTGACATACCACATAGTGGTATTATCCTCTAATAGAAATTCATTCTGTTAAACTTAACCTACTATAAACATTATCATCCGGCGGGCAAACAGGTTATATGAATGCTGCCCGCAAAGATGAATGTATAAGCTTGCTGAAAGTACGACTTATGAACAGAAGATTGTCACGATATTCTCTTAGTGTTGCAATGCTGCTGCTATCGGCGCTGTTCAGCGGCTGTTTTGAAAACTACGGCCTCCTGAAACATAACCATGAAGTTACGCGAGCCTTTCAGACCTATCAGGTCGAACCCGATTACAAATACTACTATTACGGCAGAACGAACATGCCGTACGCCATTGTCGGCCTCGATCGCGCTTATCACATGCGATCCCGGGTTTGGCGTGAAGTCGACCACGATAGCGAGCAATTCGAAAAAATGATTTTTTGGGTTTGGGACGATGTTCGTGTGCCGTTTTACCTCAGTGGCGCGAATATTACAGATCCCAACGGCAAAAAGGTGGGCATCTGGTATTCGGGTATCTGGTATGCAGCCGTTCGATTCGATGAAAATAATCGCATTGTGATTATGCCCGATACGCCATTTCTGCGCGGCCCCTCAAGATAAGTGCTTTCAGCTGCTGGCGCTTTGAGCAGCACATCTTGGTTGGCCTCGGATAATGGTTTGACATGCCAAAATGTTACTTTCATTTTTGACTTTCGAATCCGAATCTGATAATTTGGGCCAACTTTGATGCAGCCAATTCAATGGAGAGACGGATCGATGAATTTCAAGATAACGCCTTACAAAGAAAACGTGTTATCACATTATTTCTTATTGGGGCTTTGTTGCTTCATTGCCTTTGCTCTGAGCGGGTGTTTTGAAAATTATGGCCGGCTTCACTGGGATCCGCAGGTGACCACTAATTTCCAGAACAATACCGTTGAGAAAGATTTTAAATACTATCATTACGGGATCGGCAATCGCACTTTCGCCATCGCGGGCATTTCACCCGAATACAACATAAAGTCCAGAATCTGGCGGGAAGTTCCAGAGGACGCCGAAGCGCTCGAAGGCCATGTTTCGCGCGCTTGGATAAACCATGCTTACAAACCCTACCACCCTCAGGGTGCTTTCATCCTGGATCCGGAAGGCAAGCAGGCGGGAACCTGGTATTCCAGCTTGCGTTTCGTTACGGTAAAATTTAATGAAAATAACCGAATCGACTTAATGCCGGATACGCCTTTTCTGGGCGGACCCTCAGCTGGTGTAGACGAGGAATCCGGCGAGCACATCTCGCGTTTTGATTCAAATCCTTATATCTCCCAACAGTTGAAAGCCTTATTGGCCAGCCAGTGAGCAAACTTTTCAGACCGTTTTGGTTTAACCGGGTAACTCGGGTCTGAAACGCGATAAGCATTCTCCCTGCCAGCCCGGTTGACAACCCATCCCATCGCCTTATCGTTTACATATGGTCCTAATTTTACATGTCTGTATTAATCAATCGGACTTATTTCCCCTTTCACATTGACAACATATTCGGCGGCCGGATAATCGTTGGCCGCGAAAGAGGTATAATATGAATATCAGACACTTATATCGGAAAAAGACGACACCACTTACGATCCTCACCCTTGCTGGTTTGATGTTGCTGTTTTCAGTTGCCGCTTGTGCTAAAAATTTCGGACGGATACAATGGGATGACAATGTGACCCAGGCCTTTCAGACCAATCAGGTTGACGGGAATTATAATTTTTATCAATACACCGTCGGCACGCAGGTTTATGCCATTGTGGGGCTCGATCCGAAACTGGAATTGCAATCCCGCATATGGCAAGAACTTGCATCGGATACCACGGATTTTTCATTGGCAACATCTCGTATCTGGTACAATTACACCAAAACACCCGAAGATCCGCGCGGAGCCATCATTCGAGATCCCAGCGGTGAAGGTGTCGGGGTTTATTTCTCTAGTATACGGTTTTTGTCTATTAAGTTTAAACCAAATAATCGAGTGACGCTGTTGCTGGACACGACTCCGATTACAGGTGGCCCGGATGGCCGCAGGTCCCGGTAATATACAAATTTGATATTATCCGTATATGCTTACCGGCATTATACAGACATTTGTCAAACGTAAAACGCTCAATGCATAACAGCCGCATCACGCGGTGTAAGATTACACCTTGTTCTTGCACCGATGGCGGCTGTTTTTCTATGAGCATTCGAGCAAAAATTGGCTTCTCTTTGACCAGCTGCCGGCAACGACAAATATTTGCAATCTGCGGATAAAAGAGATAAAGTTATGGCATGTCGTCGCACCTGTGCAAGCGACCATCTTGTGGCAATCCTGGTGAGGAGCTTATGGTATCAAGCGATTTTCAAACAAATGAACTAACCGAGATTCTAAAATCGTGTCGCCGGCTCAGTAACATATTGGATATCGGAGAATTGTATGGCGTTTTTGGCGATGTGGTGAAGGAAAAATTTTCAATTCGCGAGCTGGCCATATTTAACTATCACAAGGCTGAAAATACATTTTCGCTTGTTTACAGCACGGGTCTCGGTGATCTTAATTTTCAGATCGTCCTTGAGAATACCGATCTTTGGCAATCCGTTTGCCAGGGTGTACCCTTTGAAGTCAGCGACGATCCAGGCAAGCCCCTGTTTTCTGAAGATTTTAAAAAGCTCAATCTCGCTAGACTTCATTCTCGATTGTGGATTCCCTTAAAAATGGGAGATGAATTAAGCGGTCTGGTGACGATCGGCAATCGTGAAAACCATCAATCCTTTGATGAAGCTGATCGATATTTTCTGCAACAACTCTCAGCACATGCCGTCGTATGCATTCATACCTGCCGCCTGTATGAGAAGCGTCAGCGGGAAAAGGAAGATCTGGACAAAACCCTTCAAAACCTGTCCCTCCTGTATAGCATCGGCAAAGCCATGAATTATATCAGTGATCTCAAAAACCTTTTACAGTATATACTGAGCAAAGCCATCGAGGTGACATTTGCCGAGAAAGGTTCTTTGATGCTCTATGATATGGAGACAGATCAGCTCAATATCCGCGTTCTGGCCGGAATGAAAGACACCGCCTTTCAGGAGAAAGTCAATAATAATGAAATTGCTTGCCGCAGTTTTAAACCCGGTGAAGGAATTGCGGGTCGGGTATACGTAACCGCCAAGCCCCTTATAGTAAACGATATCAAAGATGATGATGTTTTTATTGACTCTGAGAAATCCTATGTCCGATCGATTGCCTGCATTCCTATGGTCGTCTACAATGATGTGATCGGCGTTATTAATGTCACCAACAAACGTCATGGTAAAGCTTTTACCGATGAAGATGTAGAAATGCTTAAGGCCGTGGCAGATCAGGCTGCTGTGGCCATCAATAAGGCCCAACTGTGGGATATGGCGGTTACCGATTCATTAACCGGTCTGTACGTCCGCCGTTATTTTTTAGTCAAACTGCAGGAGGAATTGCATCGGGCTGAGCGCTACGATAATATTTTATCGGTGGTTATGGCCGATCTGGACCACTTCAAAAATATAAATGACACCTACGGTCACGACGCTGGCGATCGTGTTCTAAATGCCATCGGTAAATTTCTGCAGAAAAACATCAGGGATGTCGACATGGTTGCCAGGTATGGCGGTGAAGAGTTTGTGCTCATGATACCCGAAGCGGCCAACGACGCCGCCTATATTTTATCCGAGCGCCTGCGAAAACAGATGTCGCAGCTAAAAATCGAAGACCTGCCCCCCATCACCATCAGCCTGGGTGTTGCCACATATCCATACGATGGTTCGGATATGGAAGACCTTATCAAAAAAGCGGATGCGGCCATGTATGCCGCCAAAAAAACCGGTCGTAACCGAGTCGTAAAATATTCTCCGGATATTCCATTGGTAAGGGAAAGCGACCCACAGGCAATAGAAAACTAACGAGTTTACGCGCTTCCATACGCATCTGCAACCCTATATAGATGCGGGATTCTGCCTTAAAATTAGACATTATCATTTTGAGTTTGATCCTTCGACAGGCAACGGGCTCAACCTGAATCAGACGATCTATTTTGACATCGGTTCTTGCAAAAAATGAAGATCTTTATTATTAAGCAGCCAAACACGATTGAACCTTAACATTCAGTGGGGGAGGGGATATGTCCGATATATTAGAGGTTGTCAAAAACAGGGATCCGCAGGAAAATGAATTTCATCAAGCGGTTAGTGAAGTAATGGAATCGGTAAAGCCGGTCCTCGACCAGAATCCGATTTACCGACAGGCCAAGATACCGCAAAGACTGGTGGAAGCCGAGCGGATCATTATTTTTCGTGTCCCCTGGATGGATGACCAGGGAGAAATTCAGGTCAACCGGGGCTTCAGGGTAGAAATGAACAGTGCGCTGGGCCCATATAAAGGCGGGCTGCGCTTTCATCCGTCGGTGAATCTCGGTATCCTGAAATTTCTTGCCTTTGAACAGGTTTTTAAAAATGCATTGACCACCTTGCCGATGGGTGGCGGCAAGGGCGGGTCGGATTTTGATCCCAAAGGTAAATCAGACAACGAAGTGATGCGCTTTTGTCACGGCTTTATGAGTGAACTCTTTCGCCATATCGGGCCCGACACCGATGTACCTGCCGGAGACATCGGCGTGGGTGCCAGAGAGGTCGGTTATCTGTTCGGTATGTACAAAAAGCTGCGCAACGAATTCACCGGCGTTTTAACCGGCAAAGGGCTTAACTGGGGCGGCAGCCTGATCCGTCCTGAGGCCACCGGATACGGCTCGGTCTATTTTGCGGCAGAAATGATCGCTACTCGCAACGAAGAATTGAAGGACAAAACCTGTTTGGTTTCCGGCTCGGGTAATGTGGCGCAGTATACCACCGAAAAATTGATCGAGCTGGGAGCTAAAGTCGTCACCCTATCGGATTCCTCAGGGTACATTTACGATGAAAGCGGCATTGATGGCAAAAAGCTGGAATTTGTCAAAATGCTTAAAAACGTCCGCAGAGGCCGGATCAAAGAATATACCGATAAATATTCAGAGGCGGTCTACGCGGCTGTTGATCCTGCGGCGGATCATAATCCGCTCTGGAATCATAAAGCCGATTGTGCCTTTCCAAGCGCTACACAAAATGAGATCAACGCCAAAGATGCCCAGAATATGGTCAATAACGGTGTTGTGCTGATCAGTGAAGGTGCCAACATGCCGACCGAACCCGATGGGGTCGATATCTTCCTCCAAGAGAAACTGCTCTATGGCCCCGGGAAGGCTGCCAATGCCGGGGGCGTATCGGTTTCAGGGCTTGAAATGACGCAAAATAGCATGCGCTTAAATTGGACCCGCGAAGAAGTCGACGATCGGCTGAAGATGATCATGAAAAGTATCCATCAGACCTCACTGGAAGCTGCCGAACAATACGGCACACCCGGAAATTATGTGAACGGCGCCAATATTGCCGGTTTTTTTAAGGTGGTGGACGCCATGCTCGTCCAAGGATTGGTTTAATTTTTAAACCCTAAATGGCTCTTTTTCCGCTGGGCTGTGTTCTCCGCGGGCTTCCGCCCTCGACGTACTTCAAGTACGCCTCGAGCAGAAACTTTTGTGCGGCCTTGCCCAGCGAAAAAGCCCTCATTTACGATTTGAAAATACAATTCTTAAACAAATCAATTGATGTCTTATCATTTTTACAAGTCTTTTAAGCACCTCAGTCTTAATTTCCCTGACACCTGACACCTGACACCTGCTTGGCGCGGCGAAGCTCGCAAGAGCGAAGACGGGACACCTGAAACCTACCTGAGGGTAATCAACAGCACACCGATCAGTACTAGAAGGATACCGAAGACGGTCTTACGGGTGATCTTTTCCATATCCTTGAAAAAAAGGTAGCTCCACACCAATACCATCACAGGGTGAAGACTGGCCAGCGGTGCGACAATGATGGCATCACCGTGCGATAGCGCATAGAATAGCGACAACCAGCCGGCTGTTAAAAATACGCCGGCCCCGCACAAGTACAGCGTATTGTTGCGGTTCAAAGAAATCTCTGCGCGCATGCGCTTAAATACCAGGCACAGCACGGTGTAGAAAGCTAGGGATGTTGCAAATCCCACGGTTACCCCAAACAGCGGCTCGTCCAGAATATTTAACCCCATTTTGCGGACCACAATCGCCAGTCCCACCAGAAATGAGGCCAGCAGGGCAAATATTAAATCTTTTTTATGACGGATGGTTGATTTACCGTTGGTTTGGATGTCTCTTTCAAAGGTAATGATTCCGCTGATGATTAAAATGATTCCCAAGCTGAGAACGACTGTCAATTTTTCCTTCAAAAAAACAGCGGCGATGATCGCGGTGAAAGCCGGCCCGGTAGACAGGATGGATGACGACATTGACGGTCCAATGCGATCGAGGCTGATAAAGTAAAGCCAGCGCACCAGGGCCGGAGAAAATATACCGGCAAGTATAAATAAAAGAAATGCTTTAGATTCTAGATGATCGAATTGAACCTGAGGCAGTGAAATCGCCAATAAGGTCAACGTCCCCACCAGCGTGACTACCAGCATCGCCGAGGTCGGGTTTGTCCGTTCGATGCCCTTTTTCATTATGATGGTGGTGCCGCTTATCAGTAGCGAGGAAAGCAGCGCTAGTGTAATGGCCATTATCCATCCACCTCTTTGATTTGCATGAAAATTAATAAGAGGTTTATATTACAATTCAACAGAAAATTATCCAATTTTTAGGATTAGACAATAAATACTTTAAAAAAAATGGATGAATATCATTTTATCTCATTAATTTTCACCCTTTGGGCGAGCCAGAGGCTTCCATCTGCTGCGTTATTCAGGGCGAAGCATAGCTGACTATAGCTTCGCCCTGAAGTGTCTTGCATATGAAGGCCTCTGACTCGTGCAAAATCAAAGAGAATATTGATTTGTATGAAAATTAATAACAAGACAAATATTTTTAATAAGATGAGTACTTTCTTATTGCATCAATTTTGATGCAAAGGTTAATCGGTTTTGACAATCTTGTTATATGCTGTAAACGCCAGGACACCGCCGGCAATTCCTCCGCCGGCCTGAATCAAATTGGGGATAATTTCGGAAACAGCTCCCTGAAGGCCGATGTTCGGCATTAGTGCTTCGGCAATAAAATAACAGGCGACCATTGCCGCCCCGCCCAGGCCGATTAAGATCCCGCGGCTAAAACCTTGTCGGCCGGACGCCAATGCACACAGACCTCCTTCGACACCCTTGGCGATTAAAGTGATGGGTGCAAACAGGCCGAATCCGCCGATCACATCCGCCAGTGCCGAGCCGATACCGCCTGCGCCGGCGCCCCACCAAAAATTATTCCGTTGGGTCAGGCTGCCCAATACGAATCCTGAGAAAACCACAGCAACATCGCCAAAATTAAAATAACCTCTGCTGGGCAGCGGGATTCTGATAAACAGGGTGATCAGGGCAACCACAACGGTTAAAGCGATGAAGGCAATGTTAATATTTTTCATTAATTGACCTCAAATAAATGCTGATACCGATTTTTCAGCAAACGGTTGGAGTTTTCGATTTCTTCATAAAGATACAAATACAGGGCAATAATGAGGCAGGCATATTTCTTCAATACAGACCTTATCCTGCCGGTGGATTTTAGCTCTGCATAGGTGCTCAGATACCAGGAAAACCGGCGTAAAATAATTTCTCCTTTTTGAAAGGCAGATTTCATGGTAATCAGCCCGATTCTTTTGCTCATTGAAATCGGCAGACTCAGAATATCCAAATAAGTAATCGCAGCCAGCATATTCTTTAAAAAAACCAGTGAACTGGGAAACACAAGGCATTTAATTAAGGTGTCCTGCAGCCAATCTGTTCTGCCGAACAAATCTATGAAATGAAAGATAAGTCCAAAAAAAAGCAAACTCAACACAAACGGAAAGCAGAACTTCAGTACTGAAATCGTTTCGCGCAACGAAAAGCGCAGCACATGCCAGCCCATGACGATCACAAACACAACCAGTTGAATGGCGATGTTGTCATAATATGGGCCGAAAACAAATAACCAGAAAAATACACATATCAACGCCAGCACGCTGCTTATCTTTGTCATCGTCATTTTTCTTTTTTTCTAATCCGCACGTTTTTGACTTTTCCATCCATATCAATTAGCTCAAACTGCACAGGGATGAATTCCAAACGCTTCGCAACGGAATCAATTTTTTGCAATGGCTGGTGGGTAACGATGATGTAACTCTGGATAAATGACATACTCCAGTCGAAGATAAAATCAAAATCCGGAAAATATTTATCAAACTCATCCAGGATGAAAACGCGGGCAGACTGTCCCTGATGAACCCATCGTCTCAATAGTTCATATTCATCGGTCTCAGAAATCTTATGCCCCTGGATCGAGAGAAAAGCTCTCAGGGTATAGAGCTGTGTTCGAATATCCTGGCCGATATACAAATAGTTGCAATCAGCGTCTTTTAGGGCTGGAATGACAATTTTTTCCAGAAAAGATGTTTTGCCAAAGCCGTTGCCACCCCTGAAGTAATAGCAGGTGTTGCGCATATTAAAATCGAGATCGTCGACCACATCAAAGTTCAGGTTTCGGTTTTGCAGCTTATATGTATTTTTAGCGATCATCATGGTCTGTCATTATGTCGATCAGATGGCCGTCTTTTTCTGTGAACACCCGGACATCATGGCTGGCATGCATCTTTTTAAATGTTTGCATTAATTTAACGCGATTGTCTTTGCTAATAGAATCCAGGATATTATTCAACAAAAGTTGCTGCCCCCTGGTTTCGCGGGCGCGAATCAACGCCAGGGCCAGCAGGCAACCTAAGATGGCTTTTTGCCCGCCGGAGTAGGTCTCAAAATTTCTGTCGGCGTCTGCTTCATATAAACCAAATTCGGCGGCGTCCTGAATGACACGATCGATTAAGGCCAAATCGTTTTTACGCTGGAGCAGCCACACTTCCTCGCGGATCGAGGACGAGACAAACAGATGATTAAATTCCAAAATCAGGTATTCATCGCCGTATCTATTCAATATTGCGTCTAAATTATAGATTGCCATAAAGTTCCTTCAACGTTGTTCACAACCACATGCGTTCTTACCCATCAGCTTGCCATAGTGAAGCGATCAAAATGGGTGCGATCAGTCGGCGGACCACAGAATTTTTTTCACATCTACTGTCTTTTCAATTAATTCATACTTGACAGCAAAGTCGGCAAACTGCTGCCATCGTTGCAAGTCCAGATTCTGGTGATGGGCATAATACGGCATTGTCAGCTTGAAGGCATCGGATTCCGTTTTACGGTCTGCTTCAGGCACCTCCTCAAAATAATATTTCAACGCAGATGCCGGGTTTTTGCGAACATAGGTGATGGCGCGATCGATGCTGTTTTTAAATGCCACAAGGGCAGCATGATTTTTTCTCATCGTTTTGAGACTGGTCACAAAAATTAATTCATCATAGTCGGGTATTCCCCACTTTTCCAGTTCGAAATAGCCAACCTCATAACCTCTGTGGGTCATTTCAACAGTTTCATATGTTTTAAACGGTCCCATGACCGCATCCACTTTTTTCGCCGTTAATGATTGAACAATGGAAAAACCAACATTTACGGCCGTATAGCGTTCAATATCGTTCAATTTGGCAAATGCCGCTAAAAGAATATCCATCAGACCCGGAACGGTATATCCGATCTTTTTGCCTTCCAAATCTTTGGGAACCTTTATACCGCTGTCTTTCATAAACAATAGCGTTGTTAGAGGATGCTCTATCAGACGCCCAAATGCCACAATCTCAAGACCTCTGGCAGCCGCGATGATGGTCTGGGGTTGATAGGAAACGGCAATGTCTACATTGCCGGTTGCGGCAAGTTTGAGCGCATCTGCTGTTTCGGATGGACTGATGATTTTGATTTCTAATCCTTCCTGAGAAAAGTAGCCCTGGTGGCGGGCCACATAAATGGGCACATGGTCGACATTCGGAAACCAATCGAGAATCAGGCTAAAGGTTTGAGCGGCATGCACGGATGAGGCCATGGTTAAGAGAAGATAACCCGACAACATTATATGAAGTATTATTTTCTTCATTTTTTTCTCTCCTTATTATCATTGCTTCCAGGTGATGATCCTTTTTTCCAGAAACCCGACAAATAACCACATGGCCACGCCCATTGCTGATAGCCATAGAATTGCGGCAAAAACAAGGTCGACTCTGAGTCTGGCATTGGCCTGAATCATCAGGTAACCGAGTCCCTGTTGAGCTCCAACCCATTCGCCGATAACCGCACCGATGGTGGCCACCGACACACCCACTCTGAGTCCGGCAAAAAAATACGGTAGAGCCCATTTCCAGAACAGCAGCCGCATCGTCTTCCAGAATCCGGCACCCATTAGTTGGAACAGAATCCGATATTCATGATCACAGCTTTTAAATCCTTCCAGCAGATTCACTGTAATCGGAAAAAAGATGATAATTGCCGCCATCATCACCTTGCTGGTAATTCCGTAGCCCAACCACACGACCAATAAAGGGGCAATGGCAAAAACCGGGACTGCCTGAGAGGCCACTAAAAATGGGGCGATGGCATTCTCCACCGAAGGATGTGCAAACATGACCATCGAAAGTGGAATGGCAACAGTCAGCGAAATAAGTATACCCAACAGTACTTCCAATGCCGTTGTGCCTGCATGGGGAAGCAAAAGTGCAGCCTTAAATATGGCCACCCTGATGATTTGCGTCGGCATCGGGAGAATAAAGTCGGGAATCGCAAAGCCTCTGCAGACCAACTCCCAGGTAGCCAGAATCAGTAAAGCCCCGGCAAAAGAAAAAAGTTTAGGGTATCTCATTTCCCAGCTCTTCTTGCAAGCGCCGTAGCACATGCTCCTTGATGTCAATTAAATCCGGATCACTCAGGCGACGGGGTTTGGGTCCTCTCAAAGCAAACTGCTCCAATATTTTCATCGGCAATCGACTCATGACCAGCACTTCATCGGCCAACATTAGGGCTTCTTCGATATTATGGGTGATCATTAGGATGCTTTTGTTAAATTCACTTTGAAGTAAAAGGAGCAATGACTGCAAACTGGTCCGGGTGATCGCATCAAGAGCTGATAAAGGTTCGTCTAATAGAACCAGCTCATGCTCAAACATTAAAGTTCGAACAAGGGCACAACGCTGACGCATTCCGCCGGACGTTTTTGCAGGCAGATAATTTTCAAAACCGTCTAATCCCAGCCGCCTGAAAAGCCCCTGTGCCTTTGTTTTGGCGGTGGTCATATCCTTGCCGGCAATCGTTGCCGGAAGCAGGGCATTATTCAGTAAATTAAGCCAAGGAAGCAGTAGATCTTTTTGCTGCATATAAGCGGCGTTTTCTCCCAGGTGCTGAATTTTTTTTTCGAGCCAAAAGATTTCTCCTTTTTCCCGTGGCACAACACCGGTGAGCACATCAAACAGCGTGCTTTTACCGCATCCGGACGGACCAATTAATATCGTAAAACCTTTGCGGGGGACAATCAGATTAAAATTTTCCAGTACGGAAAGGTCGCCGAAACGTTTGCACAAATCTGAAACTTTCAGCATGTTGAGGTTCCTCCGCTAATTCGTTTTGCCGGAGGATGAGGAAGGAATGCAGTGTTTTTCACATCAACTTCCCTACGCCGGCATGATCCGGATCAGGTTCTAGGGGTCGAGGCTGCCAGCCTCCTCTCAGCCGATCAATTTCGGCTCCCCCATTGATTTTGGATTAATTGCTACCACTTAATAGATGTTTTGTCAATTTTCTTCAATCAGGGCTTTTCCATATCAAGCTCAGGGCTTTTCCATATCAAGCTGTTCGAGACGATTATCAAATTCGGCGCTGCGGGTTTCAAGTTCTCGCGTTAAATCATCGAGCTGTTCAAACAACTGATCGATGGTTTGCTCGCAGGAATGAATGGCACGTGAAATTTCTGCAATTTGGGCGCCGTCTTGTGTTTGGGTGGCCAGTTGCATGGATTGATTTAGTTGGCTGAGTTCGGCTTCTTTTTTTTCAATCTCGTTTTCAACAGCAGTCGTCTGTTTCTGAAGCGGGCTCAGGCTCCGGGAGCGTTCGGCAATAATAGCGGACCTTTGACGCCGCAGCGACTTTTTGGTCAGTTTTGCCGAATGGTTTGTTTTTGGATCCGCAGGCTGGGGTGCGCTAATTACCTTGCGATCTTCCTGCCAGCCACCTTCCTCCAAAAACCGCTGATAGCCTCCGTCAAAAACATCCAGGTGGTCATTTTGAAATATAATTAAGCGCTGCGCGAGGGCATGCAGAAACATCTCGTTATGGGTCACCATAATCACGGTGCCATCAAAATTGTCGATGGCTGCCAGCAGAGCATCGCAAGACTCCATGTCGAGATGGTTGGTGGGCTCGTCCAGCAACAATAGATTGGTCGGGGACACCAGAAGCTTACCCAGCATCACCCGGCTTTTTTCACCTCCGGAAAGCACGCTGATTTTTTTTAAGGCATCGTCGCCTGAAAACATCATAGCCCCGCATACATTGCGGGCGCGTTGCTGATCACCTTCGGGATTTGAAAGGGAAATCTCCTCCAATACACTGCGGTTATCAACCAGTGTTTTAACATTGCTCTGCTCGAAATAGCCTTTTTTTACATCCGGATGATATTTGACGTGACCTGAGTCGGGTGACAACTGGCCAGCCAGCAACTTCAACAAGGTCGATTTGCCTTTACCGTTGGGGCCTACGACGCAAATACGTTCCCCGGCAGCCACGTGGATATTAAAATCGCGAATCAAAGGGATTTGTTTGTCATAGGAAAACCGAATATTTTGAGCGTTAAACAGATATCTGGCACTAAAAGGGCTGCTGTTAAAAGAAAAATCCAAGATTTTCAATTTTTCGAGTTTTTCTTTTTTCCCCATTTTCTGCAGGGTTTTAATTCGGGATTGAACCAGATTCGCCTGTCTGGCTTTGGCCCTAAAACGCGTGATAAATTGCTCAATTTCTTTGCGGCGTCGGGCGTCTTTCAGGCGGGTTTTTTCATAAATGGTTTCATCCGATGCGATCTGGTCGTAATATTTTGCCGTATCTCCTTCTATTTTGCGCACTTTTTGGCGATGGATGCCGATGGTATGCGTGACCACTTTATCCATAAAACTGCGATCATGGGTAATGAGCATGACTTCGTGAGTCCATTGCTGAAGAAAAAGCTCTATCCAGCGAATGGAGGTAATGTCCAAAAAGTTGGTGGGTTCGTCGAGCAATAAGAGGTCCGGTTCAGAAATCAAAGCCTTGGCAAGGTTAAGGCGTATCTGGAAACCCCCTGAAAACGCTTTGGGATGATTTTGGAACTCTGCCGGAAAGAAGCCCAGGCCGGACAGGATTTTTTCTGCTTTCCAATGATGCGTCTCTTCAATTACCGGCAGGGCCGAGATGGCCTCTTCTAAAAGTGACGGGTGCTTAAATTTCAGATTCTGACTGACGTATCCGATACGATAATTTTTGGGAACAACGATGTTACCTGCATCGGGATTTTCTTTTCCCAGAATCATGCGGAACAGGGTGGTCTTACCGTGGCCATTGCGACCCACAACGCCCAGTCGCTCTCTGGGATTCAGGGAAAAACTGATTCCTGAAAATAGGTTCAAATCGCCGTAGTTTTTGCTTAGGTTTTCTACTCGGATCATGGCTGAGAAACGTAGTTTTGGGTCGTCCGGTTGAGTCCGCCTCCGGCGGATTGAGCCCGTTAAAAAAAAGGGTTCGATTTAGTTTTAACCGGCATAACCGGCTCAACGGGCAAACGGGCTCAACCTTTTTGGTTAACCTTTTTAAAATGAGGCGTCAATGGACAATCGTCCATTTAGGTATAATCTTCATTTCTTGAAACCTGATTCACATTTTGCTATGTTTTTTTCTATTTACGGCGTTTGATAAAACCATATTGCATTAGGATAATTCAATGGAATTGCAAACTGCACTTAAAAGCCCGGTGGCTGCCTTGGGTCGGTACACCATCCTGTTCATTCAGGATCTGGGACGGATCGCGTTGTTCTTTGTCAAAGGTTTTATGCTTATTTTTTCACTGCCTTTGCAAATCAACAAGGTTTTGCAGCAGGTGTATTTTATCGGCATGAAATCGATTTTTGTGATATGCCTGACCGGTGCTTTTACCGGAATGGTGCTGGGGCTTCAAGGCTATTATCTGCTCGTCAAATACGGTTCTACCGGTGTACTCGGTTCAGCAGTGGCCTTGTCTTTGATCCGCGAAATGGGTCCGGTGCTGACTGCCATTATGGTGATCGCTAGAGGCGGATCGGCGATGGCCGCCGAGATCGGCATAATGCGAATTTCGGAACAAATTGATGCACTCGAAACCATGGATATCGATCCGATTCGGTTTTTGGTAAGCCCTCGAATTGCAGCCGCGTTAATCAGTTTTCCGTTGTTGACAGCTCTGTTTGATGTGGTTGGTATTCTGGGTGGATATTTAACCGGTTCGCTGCTGTTAGGCTTGAATCCGGGTCTATATTTTACGCGGGTTGAATCATCTGTCGCCATGGTTGATGTTACCGGCGGCTTCATTAAGTCACTTGTTTTTGCCGTGATCGTCGTCTCCATTTGCTGCTATCAGGGATATTATACCCATACCCGGGCAGAATTCGGGGCCAAAGGCGTCAGCCAATCAACCACATCAGCAGTAGTGCTCTCCTGCGTTCTGGTGTTAATCGCGGATTATGCACTGACCACTTTTCTACTCTAAACCCAATTGAGTTAAGACTCAATTGGGTGTTATCTGTTATTCGTTATTTGTTATTTGATTAAAAGGAATGATATCTAATTTGAAATATTACCCATTATTGAAATACAAAATGAGCTTGTCATCGAATTCTAATAACGATTAACCAATAACCAATAACTTCTAATTGAGCGTTTATTGCTCAATTAGGATTGAGCATTCTTAATATTAAAATGGAACAACCACTCATACAACTTAAGGATGCCATGAAACGTTTCGGCCAGGTGCATGTTTTAGCCGGCGTAAATTTAAGCATTTATCGCGGGCAGATCCTTTCCATTATTGGTCAAAGTGGTACGGGAAAAAGCGTTTTGCTCAAACATATCATCGGCCTGCTGGAACCGGATTCCGGTCAGGTGCTTTTTAACGGAAAACCGCTGTCAGCCATGAAAAAGGATGAACGCAAAGCGCTGAAACGAAAATTCAGCTATGTTTTTCAGGATACCGCTCTTTTTGACTTTCTCAACGTCGCTGAAAATGTCGCTTTGCCGCTGGTGGAGAACGCCGATCAAAATGAAACAAAAGTCAAGGAACGGGTCCAGGCTAAGCTGAATCAGTTGGATTTATATGAGATTGAACAAAAATATCCTTCGCAGCTTTCCGGCGGAATGAAAAAAAGGGTGGCGCTAGCCCGCGCTTTGATCACCGACCCGGAAATTGTACTTTTTGATGAACCGACCACTGGTTTAGATCCAATTCGCAAGACAGCTGTCCACAGTATGATATCCGACTACCAGCAACGGTTCGGCTTCACTGGTATTATCGTCAGCCATGAAATTCCCGATGTGTTTTTTATTTCCCAGCGGGTGGCTATGCTCGACGAAGGCCGGATCCGGTTTGAGGGGACACCGGAAGAATTGCAGCAAACCGCTGACCCGGTTGTCCGCAGCTTTATCCAGGGCCTGGAAAGTCCGCATGACGAATTGACCGGCGTTGCTTCGCGCTCACAGGGACAGAAACGATTGGCCCGGGAAATGTATCGGCTGCAGCGCCATTCGCGACCTTTCTCGATCGTACTGCTATCTGTTGAAAACTTGGAGGATGTTGACCGGATTGCCGGACATGTTGCCGGACAAACCGCGTTGCGCCATTTTGCAACTTTTGTCAAACACAATACCTATATCACCGACACGTGTTTTCGCTATGACATGAATAAAATTATGGTGGTTTTACCGGATACCGATTCGGAACAAGCCGGTATGTTTTGCGATAAACTGTCCCGTAACCTGGACATAGATGCTATTTTCGGTTTATCAGAAAACCGCAAAGGACTGTGCTTTGCGGTGGCCGCTGGAATTGCCCAAGCCCAAAAAGACAGTCAAATTGAAACCATGCTGACAGACGTGGAAAAACAGCAGAATATATTTTGGGAGTGTCAAATATAAGTATATAGGTTCAGGGTTCAGAGGTTCAGAGGTTCAGAGGTTCAGGGTTCAGAGGTTCAGGGTTCAGGGTTCAGAGGTTCAAGGGTTTAGGTCTCTTAATAAAGTTTCAAGCCTCGACGAGAGAGTTGCATTATATTCTGGTTTTCCTTTTTCCTCTGAAATCTGTCTGTTTTCTAACCTCCGAACGCTTGAACGTTGAACCTTTGAACTTTTGAATGGAGGACTAATGAAAAAAGGATCCGTAGAACTGGGCGTCGGTATTTTTGTCTTGATCGGACTCGTCTGTGTTGGATATCTGACGATTCAACTTGGAAAAATGAAACTGCTGGGTGACGACCATTATTTTTTGAATGCCCGCTTTTTATCCGTTACCGGTCTAAAGGCCGGTGCTCAGGTGGAAATTGCCGGTGTGAAGGTTGGGCAGGTCGACTCGATATCGCTGGATCCCAAAGATAATACGGCGAAGGTGCGCTTAAAGATTCAAAAAAATATTGTGCTAACCGACGATGTGATCGCGTCGGTAAAAACGTCCGGACTCATCGGGGATAAATATATCAAGCTGTCTCCAGGTGGATCAGATGAGATTTTAGGACCGGAGGATACCATCACCGAAACCGAATCGGCCTTGGATATCGAAGAATTGATCAGTAAGTATGCTTTTGGCGATGTTTAAACACTTGACAAAATGATCCAACCGAATAAGTTATAATCGGAAAGATGCGGCATTACGCCTCAAAATCCAAACGAGGAGGTTAAAAATGGCAAATGAAAAAGAAGAAAAAAAGGATTTTATCGTAAAAGATCGCCGCATTTTTGCGGATGAAAATATTGACGCTGCAGACCCAAAAGATGACGAAAGACCAGCGGAAGAAGAAAAAGAGGCGCCCGAGTCACCCACAGCTGAGGATACATCAACCGAGCAGCAACAGGAACCACCGCATCAGTTTCCAGAAATCAATTTCGCCACTTTTGTGGCATCATTGAATGCATCTGCTTTGTTGCAGCTTGGCGCTATTGAAGACCCCACCAGCGGCCAAAAGAATAAAAATTTGCCAATGGCCAAACAAACGATTGATATATTGAGTATGCTGCAGGAAAAAACTAAAGGGAATTTAAGCGAAGAAGAGGAAAACTTGTTGAAAAATATTCTTTACGATTTGCGCATCATGTATGTTAAGGAGAAACAGTAAGTTACCAAAGCAACTAAC
>JAAUXY010070063.1_pt1 | contig 18122 bp, 18 predicted proteins | sample 7278121 | NCBI WGS metagenome assembly JAAUXY01 (sample SAMN14350117, study PRJNA611818) | marine sediment metagenome | isolation source: surface marine sediment (1.8m) | place: French Polynesia: Moorea | collected 2018-08 | reverse complement strand
GAGCCGGACCTTCCACGGCGAACATGTCAAGGACCCCCATGGCCAGGCCCGTGTGGGTTTCCGACCCAGGTGGGCTGGACTTGGACGGCGCCGCCGGCGCAGAGGTTAAGCCCTCCGACCCGGCGCTCAGGAGCCGGAGCGGGCGGCGAGGATGGCGTTGACCAGCTCTTTCTCGACCTCCTCGGGAAGGGCCTCCGCCCCGGCCGCGAAGACCGTCCGGCCGAGCTCGATGGTGCGCAGGTAGGCGGTGAACTGGACCCGGCAGCTCGGGCAGATCGTGAAATGATACTCGAAGACCCGGCGCTGCCGCGCGGAGAGTGCGCCCTCGTGGTAGTCGAGGATGAAGGCTTCAAACTCGGCGCAGGTGATCTGCCCGGGGAAATGCCGCAGGAAGATCGAGGCCAGCCAGCGCTTGGCCGGGCCCATCGGCCCGCGGCCGCCGAGCATCCAGGACGCCATCGCGATCATCAGCTTCTTCATAGCCCGTCCTCGCGGAAGAGCGGCTCGAGCAGGGCCTTGAGCGCCATGCGGGCGCGGTGCAGCCGGACCTTGGCCGCGGAGACGCCGATGCCCAGGAGCGCCGCCGTCTCCCGGGTATCATAGCCTTCGATGTCGCGCAGCAGCAGCACGCTGCGGTAGCTCGCGGGGAGTTGATCGATGGCCCGGCGCACCGCCCTGCGGGTGCTCTCCTTCTGGAGCAGGTCCTCGGCCGAGGCTGGCGGCGCGCCGGTCGGGCCGATCAGGAGGTCGAAGCGGTCGAACTTCGGCTGCAGGGCATCCAGGGAGTCCTCGTCGTCGCGCCGGGCCCGGATCGCCGAAAGGGCTGCGTTGATCACGATCCGGTGCAGCCAGGTGCCCAGGGCCGAGCGCCCTTCGAACTGGTCGATTTTGCGATGGACCTGGAGAAAGGCCTCCTGCAGGCAATCCTGCGCATCCTGGTGGTTGCCGGTGAAGCGCCGCGCGACCGGATAGAGCCGCGGCGCGTAGTGGCGGACCAGGGTCTCGAAGGCGACCGTCTCGCCCCGCTTGAGCGCGGCGACCAGGGCTCCGGTGTCGGGCGCGCGCCCGGACGCGGCGGCGGTCTCCTCCGTGACGACGTCCTGTCCTCGCCTCTTCACCGCGCCCTCGCTGCCTCTGCCGGGTCCGGCGCCCGGCAGTCTAGGGCATTCCCCGGGCAAAAGGCGAAGAAAGACCGCCGAGGCCGTGGGTGGCATCGTTTTGGTGTAACCTCGCGGCCGCAGGCTGCGTCTAGGAAGGGGTCGCAGTCCCCAGCGCGCGGGCACCGGCTCAGGGAGGCTGGAGCGAGATGGACATCCAGGCGTTTGCGGTCATCGCCGCCGGCGTGGTCCTCTTCGGCCTGGTCTCGCGCCGGCTCGAATCCTCGCCCTTGACCGGACCAATGCTCTTCGCCGCCTTCGGCCTGCTGATCGGCGGTGCGGCCTTGGACATCGCGGACCTGGAGTTCGGCCACGGCTTCATTCACGGGCTCGCCGAGGTCACGCTGGTCCTGGTCTTGTTCTCCGACGCGGCCCGGATCGACCTGCGCGTGGTTCGCCGCGACCACGACCTGCCGGTCCGCATGCTGCTGATCGGCATGCCCCTGATCATCGCCGCGGGGACCCTGCTGGGCCTCGCCCTGCCGCTCGGCCTCGGGCTCTGGGAGGCCGCCCTGCTGGCGGCGATCCTGGCACCGACCGACGCCGCCCTGGGCCAATCGGTGGTGGCGAGCCCGCTGGTGCCGGCACGCATCCGCCAGGCGCTCAACATCGAGAGCGGCCTCAACGACGGAATCGCCCTGCCCCTGGTCCTGCTCTTCGCCTGCTTCGCCTCTTTGGCCCACGCCGCGGAGGGCGATCGCAACTGGGTCGTCTTCGGCAGCCTGCAGGTCACGCTCGGCCCCCTGGTCGGCGCCGCGGTCGGCTGGGCGGCCGCGCGCCTGATCGACGGCGCGGTCAAGGCCGCCTGGATGGCCGAGAGCTACGAGGGCCCGGCGATCCTGGGCGTCGCGCTCTTGGCCTTCGCCGGCGCCGAGATCGTCGGCGGCAACGGCTTCATCGCCGCCTTCGTCGCCGGCATGGCCTTCGGCAACCAAGTGCGCGAGCGCTGCGGCTTCCTCTTCGAGTTCGCCGAAGCCGAGGGCCACCTCCTGACCCTGCTGACCTTTCTGATCTTCGGCGCCGCCATCTTGCCCGAGGCCATCGGTCACGCCGGCCCGATGGTCCTGCTCTACGCCGTCCTCAGCCTGACCGCGGTGCGCATGGTCCCCGTCGCGCTTTCGCTGCTCGGCGCGGGCCTGCGGGCGCCGACGGTCGGCTTCCTGGCCTGGTTCGGACCGCGCGGGCTGGCCTCGATCCTCTTCGCGCTCTTCGTCCTGGAGGAGGCGGAGACTCCGGGCGCCCAGACCATCCTGGCCACGGTCGTGGTCACGGTCGCGCTCTCGATCCTGGCGCACGGCCTGACCGCGGCGCCGGCCGCCCGCTGGTACGGGAACGCCATCCGGCGTCAGCGCGAGTGCGCTGAAGCCAAGGCGGTCAGCGAGATGCCGACGCGGGTCGGCAAGCTGTCCGGCGCGGCCGGCCGGTGAAACCCTCAATCCAGGCGAAAGAGATCGCCGACACCTCACCCAAGGAGACGTCATGCTCAATGAACTGCAGGAAAAGTGGTGCTCGGAAAGCACCTGGGATTTCTCCGACCTCAAGGCCCTGTTCCTGAACTGCACGCTGAAGAAATCGCCCGAGATCTCCCACACCGACGGCCTGATCCGGATCGCCCGGGCGATCCTGGAAAAGAACGGCGTCGCGGTGGAGGCCTTGCGGCCGGTCGACCACGACATCGCCGCCGGGGTCTACCCGGACATGACCGAGCACGGCTGGGACAAGGATGACTGGCCGGAGATCTACAAGAAGGTCGAGGCCGCCGACATCCTGGTCCTGACCACGCCGATCTGGCTGGGCGAGAAGTCCTCGGTCTGCACCCAGGTCATCGAACGGCTCTACGCCAACTCGCACATCCTCAACGACTCCGGGCAGTACGCCTATTACGGCCGGGTCGGCGGCTGCCTGGTCACCGGCAACGAGGACGGCGCCAAGCACTGCGCCATGAACGTGCTCTATTCCCTGCAGCACCTGGGCTACGTGATCCCGCCCCAGGCCGACGCCGGCTGGCTTGGCGAAGCGGGGCCGGGGCCCTCCTACCTGGACCCGGGGTCGGGCGGCCCGGAGAACGACTTCACCAACCGCAACACCACCTTCATGACCTGGAACCTCCTGCACCTGGCGCGGATGATCAAGGACGCGGGCGGCATTCCGGCCCACGGCAACCAGCGCTCCAAGTGGGAGGCCGGCTGCCGCTTCGACTATCCCAACCCGGACTATCGCTGAGCCTGCGATTCACCCGAAGAGGCAGAGCAGGCCGTAGCAGGCATCGAAGAAGCGGTCGAAGACGAGGTAGAGGGCGAGGTCGAGGAGAAGGGCGAGGGTCAGAAGGGGCAGGCAGAAGAACACCGCGAAGTAGAGCAGAGCCCAGCCGGTGAAGCGGCGGCGTGGGATCCTTTGCCTGCGAAGGGTCTGGCCCTGTTTCGCAACCGATGCCATAAGCAGAAGGTTATAGAGACCCCACCGTCCGGCTGGAAGGATCCCGCTCGACCGTGTCGCCTTCGTTTCCTCCGATCGAGATCGCCTGGGAGGCCTGCCCGCGGCCGGCGTGGGAGCGCCTGCTGCGGCGCGCCGGCAAGTCGAGCCTGGAGCAATCCTGGTCCTACGGCGAGGCGGTGGCCCGCTACGCCGGGCAGAGCGTCGCCCGGGCCGTGGTCTCGCGCGGCGGGCGGGCGCTGGCGCTGGTCCAGGTCTTCGGGCGGCGCCTCGGACCGCTCGGCCGCCTGCAGCGCATCCTGCGCGGCCCGGTCTGGCTCGACGCCGGGCTGGATGCCCGCACGCAAGGCGAGGTCCTGCGGGCGATCAAGGGCCGCTTCGGCCTGCGCCGGCGCGCGCCGCTGCTCTGGCTGCCGGAGCTGCCGGACGCGCCGGCCAGCGCGGCGCTGATGCGGGGCCTCGGCAGCCGCCGCATGGTGACCGGCTACAGCTCGCTCTGGCTCGACCTCGCGCAGAGCGAGACGGCGCTGAGGTCGGGGCTGCACGTCAAGTGGCGCAACGCCCTCAAGGCCGCGGAGCGGCAGCGGCTGAAGGTCGAGGCCGACCACGGCGGCCGCCGGCTGGACGAGTCCCTGGCGCGCTACGACCGCTTTCGGCGCGGCCGGCGCTTCGCCGGGCCCAGCGGCGCCTTCATCGCCGCCCTGGCCGAGGCCGGGCGGCGCGGCCGGGAGGTCCTGCACCTCGGCGCCGAGGCCGGCGGCGAGCTGCGGGCCGGCATCGTCCTGGTCCGCCACGGCGCGGCCGCCACCTACTACGCCGGCTGGACCAGCCCGGAGGGCCGGCGCGACAAGGCCCACAACCTTCTGCTCTGGCAAGGCCTGCTGGCGCTGAAGGCGGGCGGGACCCGCTGGCTCGACCTCGGCGGCGTGAGCCCGACCGCGCCGGGCGTGGCCCGCTTCAAGCTCGGCCTCGGCGGCGAGCTCTTCACCCTGACGGGGACCTATCTCTGACCGGGCGCGGCTGACACCTGGGTGCAGAGCTGCTAAGCAGAGGACGTGACCTACGAGGAATACAACAGCTTCTGCGCCGCCCTGCCCGCGACCAGCCACGTGGTCCAGTGGGGCGGCTCCCACGTCTGGAAGGTCGGCGGCAAGGTCTTCGCCATCGGCGGCTGGCACGAGGGCACGGAGGCCCGCTTCACCTTCAAGGTCTCCGACATCGCCTACGAGATGCTGCAGGCGCAGCCGGGCCTGCGTCCGGCGCCCTACCTCGCGTCACGCGGCATGAAGTGGATCCAGCACTACGAGAAGCCCGGGCTCTCCGACGACGACCTCAAGGCGTACCTGCGGGAATCCCACCGCATCGTCTCCCTCGGTCTCTCGAAGAAGAAGCAGAAGGAACTTGGGCTTAACCAGGTCTGACAGCTTCACCAGAAGCGACCCGAAGGACATGGCATCGCCCCTCACCCAGCTCCGGCTAAGGCTCGGCGGCTCGCCTCGCCAAGCCTCCACATCCCTCTCCCGCGGGGAGAGGGAGGGGCCCGCCGCAGAGCGGTGGGAGGGTGAGGGGAAGGCCTCGGCAAGTCTGACGGCGTTCCTACCTCGAACCCTCAAAGCAAGGCTTGCCCGGCCGGACTTCGCCGCTAGGCTGGCCCCCCTGGTCAGAGAAAACGCGAGCGAAGCATGAGCGACGTCATTCTGCATCACTACCCGCAGTCGCCGGTCTCGGAGAAGGTGCGGGTCGGCTTGGGCATCAAAGGCCTGGACTGGCTCTCGGTCGAGATCCCGCGGCTGCCGCCGAAGCCGGACCTCATGCCGCTGACCGGCGGCTACCGGCGCACCCCGGTGATGCAGATCGGCGCCGAGGTCTACTGCGACAGCCAGTGCATCCTGCGCGAGCTGGAGCGCCGCTTCCCGGAGCCGAGCTTCTGCCCCGGCGGGGCCGCCGGCATGGTCTGGGGCGTCGGCCGCTGGATCGACGGCACGCTCTTCGACCAGGCGGTGAGCCTGGTCCTGGGCGCCGCCGCCGATAACCTGCCGGCGGACTTCGCCCGCGACCGCGGCCGGCTCTACCTCGGCCCCGATCACGACCTGAAGGAGATCCAGGCCGACCTGCCGCAGATCGTCGCCCAGATCCGCGGCCAGCTCGGCTGGATCGAGCAGCGCCTGGAGACCGGGCGGCGCTTCATCCTGGGCGAGCGGCCCGGCCTGCCCGACGCCCTGGCCTATCATCTGGTCTGGTTCCTGCGCGGCCGCTGGATCGAGGGCCCGGCCTTCCTGTCGCAGTTCCCGGCCCTGGAGGCCTGGGAGCAGCGGGTCGCGGCGATCGGCCATGGCCGCCCGACCGACATTTCGGGTGCCGAGGCCCTCGACATCGCCCGCGCCGCCGAACCGCAGACCCCGGAGACCGAGGATCCGCTCGACCCCCAGGGCCTGGCCCCGGGCCAGACGGTCCGGGTCCGTCCCGACGGCGACGGCGGCGATCCGGAGGTCACGGGCGTCGTCCGGCTGGTCGACCCGGAGCGCATCGCGATCCTGCGCGAGGACCCGCGCGCCGGCCGGCTCTGCGTCCACTTCCCCAGGATCGGCTACCGGGTGGTCCTGGCGTGAGACCGACGCCGCGGTTCTGCAGGACCAACGCGGTCTTCGCGGACGGACCGGCGATAGAGCTTGTCCCCGCGAAGTCACTGCAGACTAGCGTGGGGCGATCCCCGCTTCGGCCAGCCAGCCAAGCCAACGGCTTCGCTCCGTATCGCTGACACCCTGGCCCTTGGCCGCATAGGCCAGTCGAAACCGGTTAGACCTGCCCTCGAAGATGCGCGCGATCTCGTAGTAGGGCGTTTCGGCGAGCTTCGCCAAGGCGTGCTTGCCTTGGCTCCGGTAGCGCGCCGACAGCGCCGGGCAGGGCGTGAACCATGCCTCATACAGGATGTCGCCCTCCGCCTTCCTGATGACCACCCAGCGAGTCCGCTCCGGGCAAAGGTCCTCTTCCGCTCGCTGCTGCTTCGCGACGTACTCGGCGACCGTGCCCTCGGCCTCTTGGACGAACTCGAGCCTCCAATCCTCGGTCGTGATCAACTCGCGCCAGTCGTGGATCGTGTCTCCCCGCTTGATCCATTCGACGATGCGATAGTCTCCCGGCACCTCGGCCTTATTGCCGACGACGTAGTCGGATCCCGGCGCGCCCCAACCCGGCGGCACCGGGTATTGAAGGACGTCCGCGCCCGCCGTCGCGTCCTGGCACCCGGAGGTCGTGACGGCGAACAAAGCAACCACGAAAACATGGCGAAGTTCGAGCATAGGGGTCTCCCACGTTACCCGGCTGAAAACGGCTGGAGTCTCGAAGGGGGCGAAGCGGCCGGAGCCTCCGGGCGCCTGGCAAGCCACACCGAGCCCGCGATCACTTTGCCTCCAAGCAAGTCCAAGCGGGTCAGTTACGCCAGGTTTGTTTCAGGACCACGTCGCTCGGGCCGGAATGCGGTTTCAATTGTTTCCGTTGCGCGCTCCTCCAAAACCGAGCCGCTCAGGCGCGCTTCCACCGCGCCTCCGCATCCGTCTCGGAATGGCGACGGTCCAGCGAGCGCGAGCTGCCGTCCGCCTGGACGACGCGGCAGTGCCGGCGGCGCAGGCCGGACGGCTCGGCGACGCCGCAGGAATGGGCGATGACCCCGACCTCGTGCATCACGTTGCGCGCGTAGTTGGCGACCCTTTGCGCCTTGTCGGCCGGGTTCAGCCCCTTCTGCAGGTGCGGGTCGTGGGTGGTCACGCCGGTCGGGCAGGTGTTCTTGTTGCACTGCAGGGCCTGGATGCAGCCCAGGGCGAACATGAAGCCCCGCGCCGAGGCGACGAAGTCGGCGCCGACGCAGAGCGCCCAGGCGACCTGGCCCGGGTTGATCAGCTTGCCCGAGGCGACGACCTTGACCCGCGGCCGCAGGCCGTGGGCGTCCAGGGTGTCGACGACCAGCGGCAGGCTTTCCTGGACCGGCAGGCCGACGAAGTCGATCAGGCTGGCCGGCGCCGCCCCGGTGCCGCCGTCGGCGCTGTCCACGGTGATGAAGTCGGGCGCCGCGGCCGCGCCGCGGGCGACGATCGCGCGGCAGAAGTCCTCGATCCAGGCCTCGTCGCCGATCACGGTCTTGATCCCGGTCGGCTTGCCCGTCACCCGGCGCACCCGGGCGACGAGGTCGAGCAGGCCGCCGAGGTCCTCGGTATCGAGGTGGCGGTTCGGGCTGATCGAGTCCCGGCCTGCAGGAATGCCCCGGATCGCGGCGATCTCCGGCGTCACCTTGGCGCCGGGCAGGATGCCGCCCTTGCCCGGCTTGGCGCCCTGGCTGAGCTTGATCTCGAACATCCGGACCCGGTCCTCGGCCGCGATCCGGGCCAGCCGCTCCTCGTCGAGCACGCCGGCCTCCCCGCAGACGCCGTACTTGGCGGTGCCGATCTGGAACACGATGTCGGCGCCGCCCTCCAGGTGCCATTCGGTCAGGCCGCCCTCGCCGGTGTTCAGCCAGCAGCCGGCCGCGGCCGCGCCTTTAGAGAGGGCGCGCACCGCCGGCTTGGAGATGGCGCCGAAGCTCATCGCCGAGACGTTGAAGAAGCTCGCCGTGGTGTAGGGCTGCGGGCAGTCCGGGCCGAGGGTGATCGGCTGCGCCGGCACCGAGTCCCGGTCGAGGGTCGGGAAGGCGCTGTTGACGAAGAGCACGGTGCCCGCCGGACGCAGGTCCCGGGTCGAGCCGAAGGGCACCGTGGTGTCGAGGTCCTTTGCCGCCCGATAGACCCAGCTGCGCTGTTCACGGTTGAAGGGCAGCTCCTCCCGGTCCATGGCGAAGAAGTACTGCCGGAAGAAGGTGCCCAGGTGCTCGAAGAGATAGCGCAGGCGGCCGATCACCGGGTAGTTGCGGCGGATCGCGTGGCGGGTCTGGGTGACGTCGACCACATAGAGCGCAGCAAGCGTCAGGACCAGGACCCCGACCGCGAGGACGAAGAGCCCGGTCAGGACCAGCAGGGCGTCGGTCAGGAAGACGGTCAGGGCGCCCAGGTCCATGCCAGCGGTCCCGCCGTCAGCCGGCGCAGTCGACGCAGCGCATGGTCGCCGGGTCGATCTCCAGCCGCTTGGCCGGGATGTCCTCGCCGCAGTCGCTGCAGTAGCCGAAGTCGTCGCTCTCGAGGCGCTTGAGCGCGGCCTCGATGGCTTGGAGCCGGCCGCGGCGGCGTCCCTCCACCGCCTGGGCCATGGCCTGGACCTGCAGGGCGTCCATGCGCGACAGCCGGCCGACGCTCTGCTGGTCCAGCTCGACCGGGCGGCGTTCCTCGGCCGCCCCGGCGCTGAGCTGCAGCAGCTCGTCCCGCTCCGCCTCGAGCCGCTGCCGGATCGCGTCGAGATCGAGGTCCTGGCGGTCGCTCACGTCGGGCCCTCCGCTCGTGGTTTCGCCTGAAGGAGTATAGACCGGCCCCGGGGCGGCGTCAGGCCTGCCCGGCGCCGGCAGGCTCCTGCTCAACGCAGATCCGCTCGCTGTCCGTGTCGGACAGCGGCACATCGAGCAGGCCGCAGCGGTGCGGCGACCCGCCCTTGGCGCGTTTCCGGAAGAAACGGCAGGACCGGCAGACGCCGAAGGGCCGGCCGCCGCGTCGGCGCAGGGCCTCCACAAGCAGCTTCTCCAAGGCGCCCGAAAGGGCCCGCCGCTCAGCCGCGCTCAGCCGTGCGGCTGCGGTCAAGACCACCTCGACGGGATCGCGCGCGAGCAGATCCCGCCCGGCGCGGGTCACCTCGATCGTCACATTGCGCCGGTCACCCGGGTCGGCCCGCTTGCGGATCAGACCCTTGCGGTCCAGCGCGTTCAGGGTCTGCGACACCGTGCCCTTGGTCACGCCGAGATAGGCGGTCACCGCCGAAGGGCTGCGGGAGAAGCGGTTGGCCCGGGCCAGGTAGCGCAGCGCTTCCCACTGGGTCGGCTTCACGCCGCCGGCGTGGGCCTCGTTCTGCAGGATGCGCGACAGGCGTTCCAGCAGCACCGGGATATCGTGCTTGGCCGTCATCACAAAATGGTATCGAGTAAAAACTTTCCTTGCAAGCCCGGCACCACTGCGCTATATCTCCAATAGTATCGACTCGCTACTATTGGAGAGCATCATGAAACGTCTCGCCCTGTCTGTCCTGCTGGCGGGCATCGTCGTGGAAGGCGCCGGGGCCCACGACATCAAGAGCCACACGGCGGCCGACACGAGCCCCGCCTTCGACATCACCCTGGCGTCGGCCACGACCGACGGCCGCCTCACGACCTTCATGATGGAGGTCGCCGGCGCGGCCGGCAGCGTGAAGCCGGTGCCGATCGGCAAGCTCAAGGGGGCCAAGGTCGAGTCCTACGTCTGGCCGACCGGCCTCGACCCCGCCCGGGTCGGCTTCGATCCCGGCTCTGGCATCCTGGCGCTCGCCATCACCGCGCATCCGGACTTCGACGACACCCCGCTGTACGACGAGAACCGGGACGGCGACCCGGCCAACGACGGCGCCGACTGGCATTCCCATTGGGTGGTCCTGGTCGAGGACGAGGCCTGCGGCGCCGGACTCAAGGTCCGTGACGTCTCGCCCGGCGTCGACCTGCTGCCCGCGACCGCGCCGATGCTGCCGATCGCCCTGGACAGCCCGGGCATGAGCCCGATCCTGCACGGCGGCACGGCGAAGATCACCGTGCCGCTCGACGAGACCGAGATGCTGGCCTTCGACGCGGTCACCGCCGAGCTTCAGGTCAACGTCGAGGGCGAGGTGCCGCTGCTCTGCGTCACCGGGGTCCACGACGTCGCCTCCGGCGACCTCTCGCTGCCCGGCCGCGTCATGCTCCGGGAATGATCCGCCGTCCGTGCAGAGTATCCCTTGCACACTTCGGTGTTTCACCCCCACCCCAACCCTCCCCCATCAAGGGGGAGGGAGAGCATTTCTGCAGCCGCGACTCTTAAGCCCTCCCCCTTGATGGGGGAGGGTTGGGTGGGGGTGAGATCACAGTCTCCGACTCTGATAACTACTCAGCGCGGGCCAGGGTGCGGAGGCGGCCGGGTTCCAAAAGCGCGATCCGGCCGCGCGCGAGGCTCACCCAGCCGCGGCGTTCGAGCTCCTTGAGCTGGCGGCCGACGACCTCCCGCGCGGTGCCGAGCTCGGCGGCGAGGTCCTGGTGAGTCGCCACCACGGCGCCGTCGGCCCCCGCGAGATCCAGAAGGCGCTGCGCCAGGCGCTTGTCGAGACGTTCGAAGGCGACCTCCTCGACCACGTGCATCAGGTCCGAGATGCGCTGGGCGTAGTCGGCGAAGACCAGGCGGCGGAAACCGGGCGATTGGGCGACCGCGTCCTCGAAGGCCGCCTTGGGGATCCCGACCGCGGTCACCTCGGTCTCGGTGATGCCCTCGGCGGCATAGGCTTCGTCCGACAGCAGGCAGGCGGTGGTCATGATGCAGGTCTCGCCGCCGGTGACCCGGTAGAGCACGATCTCGCGCCCGCTGGTCGGGGAGACCTGCTGCACCCGCACCGTGCCCTCGAGCACCAGCAGGAAGCTCTGCGCCGCGACGCCGGGCGCGAAGACCGTCGCCCCGGCCGGCAGGGAGACCTCGCCGGCCCGTTCGGTCAGCAGTCTCTGGTCCTCCGCCGGCAGCGCGGCGAGTTGCGGGAAGCGGTCGATCCAGGTCTCGGTCATGCGCGCCCTCATGCAGCCGCGCGATCCGCGATCACGAGAATGTGACTAAGTCACATACCGCAGCGGCGCGCAAGCCTAGGCTCCGCAGGATGCCAGGCGCGGCGAGGCCGCCGCGACCCTGGCGACGCCATGAGCCGGCCAAGACCGGCGGCCGCGGGCCGGAAGCGGCCCCGGCGGGAAGACATCTGCATTCTCGGGAGCCCGCAGCATGAACCCAAAGGTAAAGACCTTCTTCGACGAGGCGACCTTCACCGCCACCCACGTGGTCTGGGACCCCAAGACCCGACGCGCGGCGATCGTCGACTCGGTCAAGGACTACGATCCAAGTTCCGGCCGCAGCTCGACGGTCTCGGCCGACGCGATGATCTCCTTCGTGCAGGACCACGACCTCCAGGTCGACTGTATCCTCGAGACCCACGTCCACGCCGACCACCTGACCGCCGCGCCCTACCTCAAGGAGAAGCTGGGCGGCCGGATCGGCATCGGGGCGCGGATCGACGTGGTCCAGGGCGTCTTCAAGAAGGTCTTCAACGCCGAAGACGACTTCCGCACCGACGGACGCCAGTTCGACCACCTCTTCGAGGACGGCGAGACCTTCGCCATCGGCGAGCTGGAAGCGACGGTGATTCACACCCCCGGGCACACGCCGGCCTGCGTCACCTATGTCGTGGGCGACGCGGCCTTCGTCGGCGACACCCTCTTCATGCCGGACTTCGGCACCGCCCGCTGCGACTTCCCGGGCGGCGACGCGCGCCAGCTCTACAAGTCGATCCGCAAGATCCTCTCGCTGCCGCCCGAGACCCGGCTGTTCCTCTGCCACGACTACGCGCCCAACGGCCGCGGCTACCAGTGGGAGACCAGCGTCGCCGCCGAGCGGGCCGAGAACATCCACGTGCGCAACGGCGTCTCCGAGGACGCCTTCGTGCAGATGCGCAGCGCCCGCGACGAGCAGCTGGGCATGCCGGTCCTGATCCTGCCCTCGGTGCAGGTGAACATGCGCGCCGGCGAGCTGCCGCCGGCCGAGGACAACGGCACCCACTACCTGAAGATCCCGGTCGACGCGCTCTGACGCGACGGCCGAAGGGGAGAGGCAAATCATGGACATCCACAAGCTCGACAGCGACATCAGCGTCGCGGCGCAGGTCTCGGTGGCCGGGATCCCGGCGCTCGCCGAGGCCGGCTTCAAGACCATCATCTGCAACCGGCCGGACGGCGAAGGCAACGACCAGCCGCTGTTCCACGAGATCGAGGAGGCGGCGCAGGAGGCCGGAATCGAGGCGCACTACCTGCCGGTCGAAAGCGGCAAGGTGACGGAGGAGGACGCCGCCGGATTCGGCAAGATCCTGGACGCCGCGCCCAAGCCGGTGCTGGCCTTCTGCCGTAGCGGCACACGCTCGGTCACCCTCTGGTCGATGAGCCGCGCCGGAAAGATGGCGCTGCCGGAGATCCTCGCCAAGGCCAAGGACGCGGGCTACGACATGCATGGCGTGGTCCGCCGCATCGCCAACAACGGCCGGACGCCCACCGAGGCGGTCGACGGCAAGTTCGACGTGGTCATCGTCGGGGCCGGCGCCGCCGGGATCTCGGTTGCCTCCTCCCTGCTGGCGCGGGAGCCGGAGCTGGAGATCGCGGTGATCGACCCGGCCGACATCCATTACTACCAGCCGGGCTGGACCCTGGTCGGCGGCGGCGTCTTCGGCGCTGACCAGACGGTGCGCACCCTGTCCTCGGTCCTGCCGCCCAAGGTGCACTGGATCAAGGCCGCGGTCGCCGCCTTCGAGCCGGAGCGCAACGCCGTGCTGCTGGAGGGCTGCCGGCTGATCGAGTACGGCCGGCTGGTGGTCTGCCCGGGCCTGAAGCTGGACTGGCATAAGGTCGAGGGCCTGGTCGACACGCTGGGCAAGAATGGGGTGACCTCCAACTACCGCTTCGACCTGGCGCCCTACACCTGGGCGCTGGTCAAGGGCCTGCGCCAGGGCACGGCGCTCTTCACCCAGCCGCCGATGCCGATCAAGTGCGCCGGGGCGCCGCAGAAGGCCATGTACCTCTCGGCCGATCACTGGCAGCGCGCCGGGGTGCTGAAGGACATCGACGTCTCCTTCTACAACGCCGGCGGCGTCCTTTTCGGGGTGAAGGACTACGTGCCGGCCCTGATGGACTACGTCGAGAAGTACGACGCGGTCCTGATGTTCAACAGCAACCTGGTGGCCATCGACGGGCCGGCGAAGACCGCCTACTTCGAGAAGACCGACGCCGAGGGCAAAAAGGAGACGGTCAGCCGCAGCTTCGACATGATCCACGTCTGCCCGCCGCAGTGCGCGCCGGACTTCATCCGAGTCAGCCCGCTGGCCGATAAGGCCGGCTGGGTCGACGTCGACCAGAACACCCTGCGCCACAAGACCTACGAGAACATCTGGAGCCTGGGCGACGTGATGAACGCGCCCAACGCCAAGACCGCGGCGGCAGCGCGCAAGCAGGCCCCCGTGGTGGCGCAGAACCTGCTGGCCGACCTGGGCAGGGCCGCGGGCGTGGCCCACTACGACGGCTACGGCTCCTGTCCGTTGACCGTGGAGCGCGGCAAGATCGTCCTGGCCGAGTTCGGCTACGGCGGCAAGCTGCTGCCGAGCTTCCCGCCCTGGCTGATCGACGGCCGCAAGCCGAGCCGCCTGGCCTGGCTGCTGAAGGAGAAGATCCTGCCGCCGGTCTACTGGAAGGCCATGCTCAAGGGCCACGAATGGCTGGCCAAGCCCAACCTGGTGCGGCCCGAGGTCGTCAACTGACGGCGGGCCTAGCGGCGGAGAAATCCCAATGATCGAACGGCTGTTGCCCTGCGTGGGCTGGCTGCGCCGCTACGACGGGGCGGCGCTGCGGGGCGACGGCCTGGCGGCGGTGATCGTCACCATCATGCTGATCCCGCAGAGCCTGGCCTACGCCCTGCTCGCCGGGCTGCCGCCGCAGGTCGGGCTCTACGCCTCGATGCTGCCGCTGCTCGGCTACGCGCTCTTCGGGTCGTCCAACGCCCTGGCGGTGGGCCCGGTGGCGGTGGTCTCCTTGATGACCGCGGCGGCGGTGGGCGAGATCGCCGCCAGCGGCACGCCGGAATACCTCGGCGCGGCGCTGGCACTGGCGCTGCTGTCGGGAGTCTTTCTGATAGCGCTGGGGCTCCTGCGGCTCGGCTTCCTGGCCAGCCTGCTCAGCCATCCGGTGATCTCCGGCTTCATCACCGCCTCCGGCCTGCTGATCGCGGCCAGCCAGCTCAAGCACATCCTGGGCATCGACGCCGGCGGCCACACGCTGCTCGAGCTCGGCCGCTCCCTCGCCGGCGGGCTCGGCGAGGCCAACCTGCCGACCCTGGCGATCGGAGTCGCGGCAACCGCCTTCCTGTTCTGGGTCCGCAGCCGGCTGAAGCCCCTGGCGCAACGCCTCGGCCTCGGCCCGCGGCTGGCCGATTTCCTGGCCAAGGCGGGCCCGGTCGCGGCGGTCCTGGCGACCATCCTGCTGGTCCGGCTCTTCGCCCTCGAGGCCGAGGGCGTGAAGGTGGTCGGCGAGATCCCCCAGGGCCTGCCGCCGGTGACCCTGCCGCCCTTCGACCTCGAGCTGTGGCGGAGCCTGCTCCCCTCGGCGGTCCTGATCTCGGTGGTCGGCTTCGTCGAATCGGTCTCGGTCGCCCAGACCCTGGCCGCCAAGCGGCGCGAGCGGATCCAGCCGGACCGCGAGCTCCTGGGCCTCGGCGCCGCCAACATCGCGGCCGCGGTCGGCGGCGGCTATCCGGTCACCGGCGGCTTCGCCCGCTCGGTGGTGAACTTCGACGCCGGCGCCCGGACGCCCCTGGCCGGCGTGCTGACCGCGGTCGGCATTGGCCTGACTGCGCTGCTGCTGACGCCCCTGTTCCACCAGCTGCCCAAGGCGACCCTGGCGGCCACCATCGTGGTCGCGGTGCTGTCCCTGGTCGACCTCGGCGCCCTCAAGCGGACCTGGATCTACTCCAAGGCCGACTTCGCGGCCATGGCCGCGACCATCGTCACGGTCCTGACCGCCGGGATCGAGGCCGGCATCCTGGTCGGGGTCGGGCTCTCGCTCGTCCTCTTCCTGGTCCGCTCCGCCCGGCCGCACATGGCCGTGGTCGGCCAGGTGCCGGGCACCCACCACTTCCGCAACGTGCTGCGCCACGAGGTGGTGACCAGCCCCCAGGTCCTGAGCGTGCGGGTCGACGAGAGCCTCTACTTCGCCAACGCCCGCTGGCTGGAGGACCGGCTCTACGACATGGCGGTCGCCGAGCCGGCGCTGCGCCACGTTGTGCTGATCTGCAGCGCGGTCAACGAGATCGACGCCAGCGCCCTGGAGAGCCTGGAGACCTTGGCCGAGCGCCTGGGCACCGCCGGCATCGACTTCCACCTCTCCGAGGTCAAGGGCCCGGTCATGGACCGGCTGAAGCGCAGCGACTTCCTGGAGCACCTGAGCGGCCGGGTCTTCCTCAGCCAGCACGACGCCCTGGCCGCCCTCGACCCGGAGACCACCCGCAGCGCCGAAGCGGCCCTGCGCCCGGAACGCTCCGGCGCCGCGCTGGCCGTCTAGGCCGTTCTCTCGCGGGCCGGCGAGCGCCCCCGCGCCCTGCCCTCTCCCCGCCGGGGGAGAGGGTTCAGACGGCGCGCCGAGCCTTGGTCCGTCTCGGAGCCGGTAAAAATGCACGGCGTTTCGGCCGACACGGCCCCTGAGCTGCAAAATCCCAAGCAATACAATAAGTAGTACAGGCGCGAATTTCCCGCGATTTGTAGATAAATACTTCAATTTACAGCCGGTTAGCTAGTACTTTTAGCTAGTTCGAAATACATTGAAGGTTATATTTCGAAAATCGTGGCATTCATTTATTGGGAAACCTTGGCTATGTCGCTTGGCAGAACCCGCGGAAAGCCGATTTCCAAGTTCCTGCGTCAGGAGCGCGGCAGCGCGATGGGCTTGGTCGCGGTCTCCCTGCTCACCCTGGCGGCCGCCTCGGGGCTGGCCCTGGACGCGGGCCGCGCCTACCTGATCAAGGCCAAGCTGAGCCAGGCCGTCGACGCCGCGGCCCTGGCCGGCGGCCGGGCGCTGTCGGAGGGTTCGTCGGAGGCCGCGAAGGTGCAGATCGAGAAGTACTTCCAGGCCAACTTCCCCGACGGCTACCTCGGCGTCAGCCTGTCGCAGGCCAAGATCGACCTGGCCCAGAGCGGCAACGAGATGAGCTTCAGCGCCGCCGTGAACGTCCCGACAACCCTGCTGTCCGCCTTCAACATCCCCGGCTACGAGGTCTCGGCCAGCGCGACCGTCAGCAAGACCCTGCGCTCTCTCGAGATCGCCATGGTGATAGACAACTCCAAGGCCATGGGCGGAAACCGCATGAAGCAGGTGAGGAAAGAGACGCGGGAGTTCCTCGACACCCTCTTCAAGGGCAAGGATTCGAGCAAGGACTTCAACGTCGCCGTGGTGCCCTTCACCGCGCGGGCCAACGTCAAAGGCCAGGCCCTGGTCCACCCGGATTCGCCACCGGATGGAAACCTCATCTGCATGGACATCCGACCGGGGATCCACGCCGTGGGTGAGGCCAACCCGACCGAAGAGCCCTTCGACCACTACTCCGGCGTCTATTCGAAGAAGAAGAACCCCCTGGGCTACGAGGCCAGGATCTGTCCGCAGGCCAACGTCCTGCCGCTCAGCCGAAACCGGGCCGACATCGACAACGCCCTGGACGGCATGAAGGGCAAGGGCTGCCGACGCTTCGATCTGGGCGCGGCCTGGGGCTGGCGCGCCCTCTCGCCGAGCTGGCAGAATCACTGGCAGGGCGCCAGCGCGACCCCGCCCGCGGACTACGACCAGTCAGGCGTGACCAAGGCCATGGTCCTGCTGACCCACGGCAAGAACACCGACAAGAAGTGCAGCGGCGATCCCGAGGAGGTCGAGGAGACCGAGAAGATGTTCCTCCATCTCTGCGACGAGATGAAGCGGGAGGGTGTCCTGATCTACACCATCGCCGTCGACGTCCCGGAGACGATCAGCGGCGACGAGGACGTGGACGTGAAGCCCAACAAGTCCAAGAGCGAGCTGTCCCGGGACATCTTCGAGGACTGTGCTTCGGGTTCGTCGCGGGCCTTCTTCCCGGGCAAGATGAAAGAGGTCGCCGAGGCCCTGAGTGTCATCGCCGGCGACCTCTCGGTGGTGCGCCTGACCAGGTAACGGCCCTTCGCTCGGACCTCGCCTTCGAGCCTCTAAGCGTTTGGCCTGGCGCCGCCCGCGGCGCATAATCCGGCGACAGTCTCAATCGTTCCGGATCGCAGAGCCATGCCCGCCAGCGTCGAGACCGCGGAGCCCCGGACGCTCCGCCTACATGCCGAGGACAACATCGCCGTCGCCATCGACCCGCTCGCCGCGGGCCTGGAGGTCGCCGGCATCACCACCCGGGCGCCGATCCCGCGCGGCCACAAGGTCGCGACCCGGGAGATCGCCGAGGGCGCGGCGATCCGCAAGTTCGGCCAGATCATCGGCTTCGCCACCCGGGCTGTCGCGCCCGGCGAGCACGTCCACGAGCACAACTGCGCCATGAAGGACTTCGCCCGCGACTACCGCTTCGCCGAGGCGGCCCGGCCTGAGGACCTGCTGCCCGAGGCCGAGCGCGCGACCTTCCAGGGCTACCGCCGGGACAGCGGCCGGGTCGGCACCCGCAACTACATCGGCATCCTGACCTCGGTCAACTGCTCGGCCTCGGTCGCCCGCTTCATCGCCCAGGCGGCCGAGCGCGAGGGCCTGCTGGCCGACTATCCCAACGTCGACGGGGTGGTCGCCCTGGTCCACGGCACGGGCTGCGGCATGGCCATGTCGGG
>JAAUXY010200751.1_pt1 | contig 18130 bp, 17 predicted proteins | sample 7278121 | NCBI WGS metagenome assembly JAAUXY01 (sample SAMN14350117, study PRJNA611818) | marine sediment metagenome | isolation source: surface marine sediment (1.8m) | place: French Polynesia: Moorea | collected 2018-08 | reverse complement strand
CAGCGGGAAGGCATGTACGACAAGGCCGCCGCGGAACGGCACTGGGCGCGGCTGTTTGCCCTGTTCCGCCGCAACGGCGTCGTTGCCGCCTGAGCCTAGTCGACCAGCGCGCTGATCTCGTCCGCGCTCAGGCCCGCGGCTTCTGCGGCCTTCAGCACGCCAGTCCACGTTGCGTCGTCGATGGGGATGCCTTCCGTCTGGCGTAGCGCCATGGACTCACGCTCCGGCTCTCCGGGCACGCGGACTTTGTCGAATCCTTTTGCCGGGGTGGTGCTGTGCAGGTAGTCCACCATGGCGTCGACTTCCGCCTGAAATTTCTCAACGCCGCCGAATGCTGCAGGATCCACCACGCACATGAACATGTGATTGACGATGTGGTGCGAACGATGGTTTTCCGGTTGCGCGGTCCACTCGCCGGCAAGCGCCCCGCCAAGCAGCTCGCACATCACCGCCAGGCCGTAACCCTTGTGCTTGCCGAAGGGTCCCAGAGCGCCGAACGGCTCCTCGTACATCACCGCAGGGTTGGTGGTCGGCGCGCCCTCGTGGTCGACCAGCGCGCCTTCCGGAACCTGATTGCCCGCGTTGTAGGCAACCCGGACTTTGCCGAGGGCAACCGCGCTGGTGGCCATGTCCAGAACCACTGGGGGCGCATCCCCGCGCGGCACCGCGCAGGCGAAGGGGTTGGTGGTCATACGGCGCTCGCGCCCGCCCCAGGGTGAAACCTGAGGGTCGTGCCCGACGACGTTGACCATGTGCAGCGACACCAGGCCCTGGGCTGCGCAGTGTTCTGCATACGTGCCGATGCGGCCGAGGTGGTGACAGTTACGTACGCCCATGCAGACCACACCCGTGTCACGCACGCGCTCGATGGCGATGTCAGCCGCCTGACGGCCAACCACCTGGCCAAAGCCGAACTGACCGTCCACCACCATGACCGCGCCGTTGTCCCGAATGACCGCAGCTTCAGCGTCGACTTTGAGAAGATCGGTGCGGATGTTGTGCACGTACGCCGGGGTCATGCCGATGCCGTGACTGTCGTGACCTTTGAGATTGGCTGCAACGAGGTGCACGGCAACCTCGTCGGCGAATTCGGCGCTGGCGCCCGTGGTGACGAATATCTGTCTGATGAAAGCGGTCAGTTTGTCTGCACTGATCTGCATGGTTTCCCCCTTCTGGTGCAGCGCCTAGTGTTGCCTCAACAATGGGGTTGTGACAAGTTGCGGGTGGGTTGACGGGGAGGAAGCCGTGGAAGCATTGACTGAAGGTTACGGGCTCATAGAGGGGCCGCTCTGGGTGTCGGATCGCGGTCTCATGTTCAGCGACGTTCTGAACGGTGGGGTTTTCTGTCTCGGCGCCGATGGCCGGGTCAGCGACGTCTTTGCGCACCGCCGCGGCATTGGCGGCATGTCCCTGCACGTCGACGGCGGGCTCATCGTCAGCGGCCGCAATATCAGCTTCAAGCCGTTTGATGGCGGTGAGACCGTAACGGTGCTCGACCGGGACGAGTCTGCCGGCCTGGTGGGTTTCAACGACATCACAACCGACGCCGCAGGCCGGATTTATGCGGGCGGCCTGGGCGCAAGCCCGGTGTTTGCCGACGGCCGGGAGCCGGCGTCGGGAAATCTGTATCTGATTGATCTGGATGGTTCCAGTCGTGTCGTGGGCGAGGACATCCGGCTGACGAACGGGCTGGGATTCTCCCCCGATGGGAAAACGCTCTATCACAGCGACAGTCTGCGCCGTGCGGTATGTTGTTACGACGTGGCAGATAACGGCGATCTTGGACCTAAGCGAACGTTTGTCGAGACCGAGCGGGGCGTGCCGGATGGACTGGTCGTCGCCGCAGACGGTTCGGTCTGGGTGGCACTGGCTGGCGGCGGTCAGGGTGTTGCGGTGTTCGATGCAAACGGCAGTCATCGCGAGCACATCGAAATACCCCATCCCATGTGCACGAGCGTCTGCTTCGGCGGAGACGATCTGAAAGATCTCTACATCGTGTCTGGCTCCGAAGGCCTGGAAGGTGATTCCCGCGGTGGGGTGTTCAAGGTCCGCACGGATGTTGCCGGCCTGCCGGTTGCTCCGGCCAGAGTGGCGCTCGGCTGATCATTCCTGCTGGGCCTCGATTTCGACGCGGATTGCCTTTATTCCTGACCATAGTATGACGGCGCCGATGGGGCAGAGGACTGCGCCACTGAGAGCAATTGCCTGGCCAATCGCTTCGTCCGCACCGAACACATAGTCCGTGGTAGCAGCCAGCACCGTCGGGCCAAGCCCCAGACCAATGAGATTGGCAACCAGGAGATAGACGGCCATCACCTGACCTCGCATACGGATCGGCGTCATGAGCTGCAGCGTGCCGCCGGTGATGCCGCCCTGGAAAGCGGAGAAAAAAACGGCCAGCGACATGACGATGATGCCTGCAGCCGGGCTGTCGACGAAGCCGAGCCCAATGGTGCACGGCGCCATGCAGACCATGCTGATGACAATGACGCGCACGTATGCGTCGGGCACGCCCTGTTGCATCCACTTGTCGGCAACCACGCCGGCAAATAGCAGCCCCGCGCTGCCGGCGCCGAGCATCACGAGGCCGAAGGTCCAGCCGGCCTCGGCGATGCTGAAGTCGAACGTGCGAATGAAATAGGTTGGGCCCCATAGATTGAGCGCATAGACCACCATGACGAATATGGACACGCCGAAGATGTGGCAGCCGTAGGCGCGGCGCCGCTGCCAGGCGTAGCGCAGCACCTCGGGAATGGGGATGCTGTGCGCAGCGCCGGCGCTGTCTCCGCGGGGCGGCTCGGCCACGGTGGAGCGCAGCAGGAGCGCTACCAGCAGCCCCGGCAGGCCGACAATAAAAAAAGTGAGCTGCCAACCCTCCATCTCGCCGAGAACCGGCAGGCTGATGACCTCCAGCGTCTGCACATAGGCAACCACAGCACCCCCCAGCATGTACGCGAAGCCGGAGCCGAGGGTCACGCCGAGCATGTAGACCGACAAAGCCCGCGCCAGGGTCGATTTCGGGAAGTAATCGGTGATCATCGAGTAGGCAGCCGGCCCCAGCGCGGCCTCGCCGACGCCCACACCCACGCGGGCAACAAAAAGCGTCCAGAAACCCTTCGCCAGGCCGCAGACGGCGGTCATGAAGCTCCAGACCGCAATGCCCCAGGTGATGAGGTTGCGGCGGTTCCTGCTGTCGGCAATGCGGGCAAGCGGTATGCCCATGACGGCGTAGAAGAGAGAAAACGCCAGTCCCGCCAGCAGGCTGTACTGAGTGTCGCTGATGGCAAACGATTCGCGTATGGGACCGACCAGCAGGCCCATGATCATCCGGTCGAGAAACGAGAACATCTGCGCGAGCAGCAGCACCATGATGACGTACCAGCGGTACCTTGCCGACGAACTCGGATTGCTCAGTGTTTGCATGGTTCTCCCCAGACCCTCGCGGATGCTATTGACATGCCGGCAGATAGTCAACAATATTGAAGGTCCATGACATTGACTATTGGAGGAAGGTCATGAGCAATATCAAAATGAACGGCGTGCACCATCTGGCCCTGGTGTGCAAGGACATGGAGCGCACGGTCGACTTCTACACCAACGTGCTGGACATGAAGCTGACCAAAGGCTTCGATCTGGAAGGTTACGGCCAGCACTTCTTCTTCGATATGGGTAACGGCAGTGAGCTCGCTTTCTTCTGGTTCAACGACGCGGCGCAGGCGCAGCCCGGCGTCGCGTCCGCCGGCAACATCGTCGGCCGGACCGGGCCGACGATCAGCTCCGCACACGGATCTATGAATCACGTGGCGTTCAACGTCGACAAGGACGACATTGCCCGGTACCGCGAAAACCTCGTGGCCAAAGGTGTCGATTGCTCGGAGATCGTCAATCACAACGACGTCGTCACGGGTGAAGAATCGCGCACCGCTCAGGAAGCCTCGGAGAAAACGTGGCTGCAGTCTTTCTACTTCTTTGATCCAGACGGCGTGATGCTCGAATTCTGCGCAACCCTGCAGCCCGGGCTGCCGAACGTTGATCTGCCTGTCAACGAGAAAGGCATCAAAGCCAACGGCGAACCGGTGACCGGGATGTCTGCATAACGTGACGGAATCCGGCGCAGAAGCGCTCCCGGACACCGACGAGCACGGTCTCCTGCGTACCCTGGTGCACGCAGCCTACTGGCTCGACGACGGGCTGCAGGCGCATATGCAGCGCCACGCGGGCGTGTCGCTGCCGCGCGCGCAGTCCATGGCCATGGTGTATCTCACCGAAGGGGTCGATCGCCCGTCGGATCTGGCCGTCAAGCTCGACGTCTCGAAACAGGCGGCTCAGCAGGTGCTGAAGGAGCTGAAGGCTAAAGGCATCATCGACGTGCAGCCGGATCCCGAGAACGGGCGTCAGAAACGCGTGACGTTGACGGCCTATGGCCGGGAGCTGCGCGGCATTGCACAGCAGGGGCTCTTTAACCTGGAGGCTGAGCTCAATCGGCGCATCGGCACGAAGAACCTGCTTGGATTGCGCCGCGCGCTCGATGCGGACTGGGGTCAGCCGCCGCAGGCGGACGACTAGCCGGCTGCGCGCTCCAGCGCCTTGACCAGCGCCGTCAACGCCGCGTTGACCGGTGCGGTCATGCCCAGCGTCTCAGCCGCGACCGGCACGGCGCCGTTGATGACGTCGACTTCGCTGGCTCTGCCAGCTTCGATGTCGAGCAGCACTGAGGGTCTGGCATCTGGCATGCGACCGGCAAACTCGCGCACTTCCTCGACCGGATCTGCGAACGCCAGATTGATGCCGAGGGCACCGGCAACGCTGAACGCTTCAACGGCTGCCGCGCGGCTGATAGCGCCAAGGCGCGGATGATCTCTGACCTCGCCGACGCTCATCCCGCTGATCGCGCAGGGTGCGCTGTAGGCGACGTTGCAGATGAGCTTGCCCCACTGCATGGCCAGGATGTCGTCGACGGCGGCCGCATCGAATCCGGCAGCCGCCCAGAGGTCTGCAATTTCGGCTACCCGTCTTTTGTCCATACCGGCATAAGCGCCCATGCGGATGGCTTTCATGTCGTTGTGGTGCGCATGCCCCGGTTCGGGCAGAGAGGCGCCAAATCCCTGCGCAACGCCCACGATGAGGCAGTCTGCACCGACCGCATCCGCCACGACGTCTGCGCTGCCCAGGCCGTTCTGGATGGTGAGCACCGCGGTATCCGGCCCAACGAGCGCATGCAGGCTGCCGGCGGCGGATGCCACGTGCCTTGCCTTGACGGCACAGATGACCAGATCCGCCTCGGTTGCCGGCGGGCTGAGATGTGCGGCGAGCCTGACCGTGCGCTCGCCGCTGGCGCCGCTGACGCGCAAGCCGCGCGCGTTGATTGCTTCGACGTGTGCTTCGTTGGCGTCGACGACGGCAACATCGTTACCCGCGTCAGCCAGGAGCGCCGCGTAGATGGAGCCCATGGCGCCGCAGCCAACCACTACCACCTGCATATCAGGCCGCCAGCCCCGCAATCAGAGGCGCCAGCTGGTCTTTCTGCTCGAGCCCCCAGCCGGGTGCGTCGCTGACGGTCACGCGGCCGTCCAGCAGTCTGCAGGCAGAAGAAAATCCGCCAAAGGGCTGAAACACGCCCGGGTAGGCTTCGCAGCCGCCCAGCCCCAGGGCGGTGACGATGTGCAGGTTGATGAGGTGACCGCCGTGGGGAATACACTGGCTGCGGCTGAAACCCGCAGTCGCGGCGGCGTCCAGCGTATCCAGATATTCGGTCAACCCGTAGGAGAGCCCCGGATCCATCTGCAGGACGTCGCGATCGTGGCGGAGGCCTGCATAGCGCAGGAGGTTTCTGCTGTCGGCGCTGCTGAATAGATTCTCGCCGGTGGCAAGCGTGCCTTCGTAGCACGCTGCCAGCTCCGCCTGGAGCGCAAAGTCCAGCGGGTCGCCGGGTTCTTCGTACCATCTGAGTTTGTACTTCGTCAGCGCATTGCCGTATGTCACCGCCGTGTCGAAGTCGAAACGGCCGTTGGCGTCCACGGCCACGTTGTCCGGCGTGCCCGCCACGTCGATGGCCGCTTCGACTCGGGCCAGGTCTTCCGCAAGGCTTGCGCCGCCAATCTTGATCTTGAACGCCGTGTAGCCCTGGTCGCGATAGCCGCGGAGCTCATCTTGGAGTCTCGCCGTTGAATCCTCGGGGTAGTAGTAACCACCTGCAGCATAGGTGGGCGCTCCGTCTGTAAGCGGCGTTGCACCGAGACGCTCGGCAATATGGATGCTGGCAGGCAGGTCGGCCAGCTTGGCGTTCAGATCCCAGACGGCAAGCTCCAGCGCCGCGACCGCGCCGGCGCGGTCGCCGTGGCCGCCGGGCTTTTCGTTTTGCATCGCAACGTCGGCGACCCGCGCGGGATCCAACTGACCTTCCGCGTCGAGCAACATATCGGGGTTGGCGTCGAGGACGCGCGGTATCATGCGTTCGCGCAGGATACCGCTCTGCGCGAAGCGGCCGATGGAATTGAAGCCGATGCCCACAACCGGGCGGCCCTCGCGGATTTGATCGCTGACTACCGCCACGAGCGAGACCGTGTGTTGCGCAAAACTCACGACTGCGTTGGCAACCGCACCCTCCAGTCGAACGGCTTCTTCGCGAATGGCGGTGATGCGCACGGCGTTCAGAAAGTTCGTGCGAGGCGGTAGCCGACGCCGTTGGGCTGGTAAGCCATCAGCTTTGGCAGGTCCGGATGCTCGCGGGCCAGCGCGCCTGCTGCCTGAAACGCAGCCTCATCCGTCCACTCGGCCTGATGCACAATTGAGGTGCCGTCGCGGCTTGCCAGCAGGCGGCTGGTGAGAAATCCTGGCTGCTGGCTCAGGAAGCTCGCCACGTAGGCGCCGATTTCCTCGAGCGCCCGGGACTGATTTGCTGGTGTAGTCGTGAAGGTCACGACCACGAAGTGGTGCGACTCGCTCATGACAGTGCGGCGCGCACGATGTTCCGCCCGGCAACCATGCTGCTGAGCTTGGCAAACGCAACATCCCTGGAGAGATACTTCATGCCGCAGTCGGGCGCCACAACCATGCGCTCTGCGGGAAAGACTTCGAGAGCGGCGCTGATGCGCTCCGCCACGAGCTCGGGCGTTTCCGGCGTCGTGTCACGCAGGTCGATGACACCCACATGCACTCGCTTGTTCGGCAGCAGCGTCAGCAGATCCATCTTGAGGCGGGGCTGCGCGCACTCGATGGATATCTCATCGGCCACGCAGGCGTCCAGCTCTTCGAGAAAAGCGTAGCCTTCGGGTTTGTTGTCGACGTGCTTGCCGTAGCCGAAGCAGACGTGCAGCACCGTCGGGCCAGCGGCGTCTGCCAGCGCCCTGTCGATGGCCGGTACCGCATACTCGCGCGCCGCCTCCGGTCGCGCCTGCACGTAGGGCTCGTCGAGCTGGACGATGTCGACACCGGCGGCATAAAGGTCTTTGACTTCCTCGTTGACCGCTGCGGCGTACGCGAGCGCAAGCTCTGCGTCATCCGCGTAGAAGTCGTTCTGCGCCTGCTGCGCCATGGTGAAGGGTCCGGGCAGCGTGATCTTGATGAGCTTGTCTGTATGCGCTTTGAGAAAGTCGATAAACGGTGCTTCAACCGCTGCTCGACGCCTGATCTCGCCGGTAACCCTTGGAACGGGGACCATCTTGCCGGTGCGATCCATCGCCTCGCCTGGATTGTCGATGTCGACACCATCAAGCGCGTTGGCAAAGCGGTTGGAATAGCTCTCCCGTCGCATTTCGCCGTCGGTGACGATGTCTACGCCGGCTCTATGCTGATCGTGCAGCGCAATCAGCGTGGCGTCGTTCTGTGCTTCCTCCAGGTCCTCCCGCGCCGGTTTCCACAGGTCGTGCAGCAGCACTCGCGGTGGCAGGCGCTCACCCAGCCGCGCCTTGTCGATCAGCCACTCAGGCTGCGCGTAGCTGCCGACCAGAGATGTAGGCAGCAGAGGATAGTCAGTCATTGCTCATTCCCGTCTGCTCGCAGAGATTGGCGTACGTCTGCGTCAGCACCTTGCGTACGATTGCCGCTTCCTCGGGATCTATGCCGGCCAGCGCCACGTCGTTCACCTCTACCACCGCAGGCATGAGCTTGGCGCGCAGGCGCCGAGCCTTGGGTGTGAGGGTGACGAAAAATTTACGCTTGTCCTCGGTGCTGCGCTTGCGTCTGGCGAGGCCGGCGTTGACAAGACTGCGAACGGCCTGCACGGTCGACGCTTCCTTGAGGCCAGCCCGGTCGCTCAGCTCGCGCTGGGTGATGTTGTCTTTCTCCCACAAGACCCTGAGCAAACGCCACTGTCCGGCGCTCACCCCGTGAGGCAGAGTCAGTTGCTCCAGGAGCTTCGAGAATTCGCGGAAGTTGACCCGGGTGAGGTAACCCAGGCTGTGCATGGGGTCCAGAAAAGGATCGCCGTTGCCGGCCTCTTTACCTACTGAGGCGGACTGCGCCATTTACTTCATTCCTTACTGTTGAGCCAATCGGCAATCATATCGGCTACACCGTCGCGCGCATCCCCCGGGTTTTCGAGATAGTGGTCGCCGGGAATCATCTCGAGACCCTTGTCGCCAGCGCCGAGGGCATCGTAAATCGCCTGCGCGTCACTCGGGAAAACGCCCGTGTCCGCAGTGCTCTGTATGACCAGCGCCGGCTCGGTAATGCGCGCCAGATGCGGGGCGCCGCTGCAGTGCGAATCTTCGAGTGACCACATGGAGAGCCACGTGCGTAACGTGTTGGTCAGCCCGATGCCGCGCGGCGAAAAGTTGGCAGCTTTCGGATCGCCCGCGTAGCAGCGTCCCACCTCCCGTTCGGAAGGATCGATGTCGCCATCCATCAGCCTGAGGTCCGCCCAGGTGCGGTACATGTTGAAGGCACGGTCGAACATGCCGAGATCTTTGACGCGGGCAAGCTCGCCATGGCACCACGCGGTAAGGCGATTGTTGCGCGCAGTCTGCGCTGCGCGATAGCGCGCTATGAACGCTTCGGAGTAGGGTGGTCCATGCTCCGGGTTGTACATGTTGAGCGTCTCATCGACGCTGGTCGGGTCGGTCTCGTCGGTGATCGACGGGTCGAACCAGGCGGTCAGCACCTCCGGGCGGCCAAGATGGGCGCAGAGGGAAACGTAGTAGTCCGCAGGCTGCAGGTCTTCGAGCGCATCCGGTAGCTTGAGGCCCGGCGTGGGTGTCATGGTGACGCCCTTTGCCTGGGACTGATAAGCGCCCATCAGGGAGCCGCCGCCGGAGTTCCCGAGGATGACAAGCCGCTCTACGCCAGCTTCTTCGCGCAGCCAGCGCACCCCCGCGCCGATGTCGATGAGTGCATGCTCGAGCAGAAAGAAACCTTCAGCGCCGCGAAAGCGCGTGTTCCATCCCAGGAAGCCGAACCCCCGTTCCGCCATGTAAGGGCCGAGATAGTGCTCGCTGAAATCGACGTTGTAGTGCGTGGCAATGAACGCCGTCTTTGGCTGCCCGCCTTTTGGTTTGAAATAGAGGCCCTGGCAGGGATAGAAGCCGGCGCCGTTGCGCGCGCTCGTTGGCGACGTCATTGACACGAATTCCCGTTCCCAGGCGCCCATATCTTCCCCCCGAAAAATACTTAGGTACCAAAGTATCTTGATCTCGTCGCTTAAGCAAGTAAAATGAATTGCGTTTGAGTGCTTGGAATGGAGGGGGGCACCGAATGCAGGCAACGACCGAACGCGAGCTCATAGACGCGTTGACCGCGCTGACGCCGATGTTGAGAGACAATGCCGCACTGGCAGAGGAACAGCGCAAACCCGTTGACGAGGTCATGCACGCCATTGAGGAAACGGGCGCGTACAAATGGTTCGTGCCGAAAAGGTACGGCGGCTATGAGTATTCCCTTACCGGTTTCATGGAAGTTGGGCTGGCGCTCGGCGAAGGCTGCGCGTCTCACGCGTGGGTGACTACCTTCTGCATGGAGCACAACTGGCTCTTGTCCCTCTACGACCAGTCGGCACAGGACGATATATTCGGCGACAATCCCTACATCATTGCGCCTGGCAGCCTCGCGCCCAACGGCAAGGCTGAACCGGTTGAAGGCGGCTATCGCGTGACGGGCCGCTGGCAGTGGGGCACCGGCGTGATGCACTCCGGCTGGGTCATGGTCGGCGCGCTGACCCCGGTTGCGGGGCGCGACGCGCCCATGCTCGGGATGTTTGTGCTGCCCATCGAAGACGCTGAGGTCATCGACACCTGGTATGTCGAAGGGATGGTCGGCACCGGCAGCAATGACATTGCGGTCAATGACGCTTTTGTGCCGGCGCATCGGGTGGTGGACCTCGCAACGGTTCGCGACGGCTCGAGCGCAGGGGCGCAGCTGCACGACTCCTACATCTACAAGATGCCAATGCTGCCGGTGCTCGGCTTGACCGCCACGGCGCCGCTGGTGGGGGCGGCGCGCAACGCGGTGCGTCTCTTTGAAGAGCGCATGCAGGGGCGCACGGTGTACGGCACGGCCACCAAGCAGAGCGAGCGGGCGCTGGCGCAATCGCGCCTGGGCCATGCCAAGGTGGAAATGGATTCGATCGTCAACCAGCTCTACCACGTGGCGGGTGTCGTCGAGGAGTGGGGCCGCCGCGGTGAGCCCTGCCCGGAGCTCGAACGGGCGCGCCTGCGGGTCGACATTGGCCACATTGTGCGCCGTTCGCGCAACGTCGTGCGCGACGTCGTGGAAGCCTGCGGCGCAAGCTCACACTTTCTCGATAACCCACTGCAGCGGGCACTCAGAGATCTGAACACGGCTTCCTGTCACACCGTGTTTGATCTCGATCTCAGCACGGAAATCTACGGGAGGTTGCTGGTGGGGCTGCCTGCCAACGCGCCGATCTAGCAGATGGATGTGCCGCGAGAACCCAGTGAGCTGACCAGCCGCGTGATTGAGGCGGATGCGGCGCGCCGGCGGGCAATGATCCTCGGCGATGTCGACGCCCTGCTGGCGCTGCTGGCAGACGATCTGGTCTGGACGCATTCATCCGGTGCCGCTGAGAGCAAGGCTGAGTTCATCAGTGCCATTGCGTCCGGAAACGTGCGCTATGAAGAGCTGCACGTCGAAGAGGACGCGATCCGCGAGGAGGGTTCACTTGTTTTGCACACCGGCGTGCTCAGAGGGGTAGCCAGCCGCGGCGGCCAGAACAAGAACCTGCACGCGAGATTCCTTGCGGTGTGGCGCTTCGCACAGAACATGCCTGAGCTCATGGCCTGGCAATCCACCAATGTGAGCAATTGAACGAGGAGGGGACGATGCCGCGATTGAAACAGATATCCAGAGCAGATGCGGCCGACAACGTGCGCAAGTATTACGACGCGCTTTTTGGTGACCGCGATCCCGTTGCGGAACCCGGCACCGCAACCGGCACGCCCGGTAACTGGTGGACGGTATTTGCCACGGTGCCCTACGTGTTCGATCACGCCACGAGTCACTTCGGCATGTTCGGCATGTTTGCCGAGAAGAGCATCAGTCAGCTCGATCCTGCCATCCGCGAGATTGGGATCATGCGCGCGGGCTATACGCAGGCCAGCCAGTTTGTCTATTCCCAGCACTGCAAGGCAGCGCGGCGCAATGGGGTACCCGAGGAAAAAATTGCGGCGATACCGGATTGGCAGGTCTCGGATGTCTATGACGCGAAAGAGCGCGCGGTGCTGGCCTGGGCGGATGCGCTGATTCTGCAGGGCGGACGCGCGTCGGATGCGCTCTTCAATGAGCTCCACGAGCACCTGTCGGACGAAGACATCCTGGAGCTCACGTATCACATCATGGGCTACAACCTGCACGCCGTGTGCTGTAAGGCGCTGCGGCTCGAATTTGACGACGTGGACGAGCGGATCGTGGAGGTGCCAACGCCTGGCGAAGGTGAACCCGTCGATTGGGCGGGCTCCGCATGGAATGACGACAAGTAGGCAACACGGGTCTGGTGAGAGAGAGCCTGCCTGCTTGGATCACAAACCGGCTTGCGAGCCGTGAAAAAGGGGAAATCGGAATGAAACGATTGATAGTTAACAGCCTCGCGCTGCTGGCGCTGCTGTCCGGCGGCATTGCTTTGGCCGAGGCCAGCTCGCCGGTGCTGGAAGAGGTGGTGGTCACGGCGACCAAGCGCGCCTCGAACCTGCAGGATGTGCCGATCTCGGTGGGCGTGGTCACCGGCGAGTTCATGAACGCGTTTGATGTCAAAGACATGAGCGACGTGCAGAACTTTGTCCCGGGGCTGCAGGTGCAGCCGACCTTCGGCAGCTGGGCGGTGCGCATCCGCGGCCTCGGCTCGGGGATCACCAACCTGGCCTTCGACTCCTCCGTTCCCATTTACATTGACGACGTGTACTGCGGCCGCGGCAAGTGCATGGAGTCGATTTTCATGGACATGGAGCGGCTCGAGGTGGCGCGGGGACCGCAGGGAGCGCTCTTCGGCAAAAGCACCATCGCCGGTGCCATCAATGCCATCAGCACCCGGCCGACGGATGAGTTCGAAGCAGAAGTTCGGGTTGGCGGTGAATTCGAGAACGGCGGTTACACGACATCCGGTTACGTCTCCGGCGCGCTGACCGATCAGCTTCGCGCCCGCCTGGCCGTGCGCTTTGACGATCTAGACGGTTACACGGACAACTTAGCCATCGGCGGTGAGGACGGTGACAAGCTGACGCGAGCAGCGCGTCTGGGACTCGAGTTTGACGCGGGCGATCTGACCACTTTTTATCTCAAGCTGGAAGCCGGGGAATCGTTCTCGGACGGCCGTAACAACCAGCTGGTGCGACCCGGCGCGATGACGGCGTCCAGCTCCGATCCGAACGCGGAATACCGCGGGGACGATCGCCGCAGCGTCAGCACCGGCGCGGAGATAGAGGACTTCTACGACTACGAGTGGTCTTCCGCGACCCTCAGCATGGACACCGAGCTCGGTGAGCATTCGTTGAAGGCCGTGCTCGGCTACTGGGAGTATGAGAACGAGTGGTTCCTCGACGTGGATGGACATCCGGAGGCCATTCTCAACACCTACCTTGCTGACGAATATGAGCAGACGACCGCTGAGCTCAGGCTCCTGTCACCCACCGGTCAGACGTTCGAGTACATCGCCGGTGTCTGGTATCAAGACTCGGAGCTCACGACACGGCAGTTTTCACCGTTTTATCCAGGTTTCTGGCAGGCGGTACTGCCGCCCTTCCTGCACGGACTGATTAATCCCGCGGCTTCCGGCATGGACCGCAACTTCAGCCGCGACAGCGACGCTTATTCGGTCTACGGGCAGCTCACCTGGAACATGACGGACCGTTTCCGCGCCATTCTGGACCTGCGCTACACAGACGAAGAGCAGGACGGCGTGGGTAACTCCTGGCCGCTGCTCTTTACCGGTCCGGGTACGCTCATGCCGACCCGTGTCACCCAGAGCACTTTCGGCCACAACACGGAATACCTCTTCTTCCAGGACCGGGACGACGACAGCGTCGATCCCTCGCTCAGGGTGCAGTACGACGTCAACGACGACATGATGATCTACGGTGTTTATGCCGAAGGCTCCAAATCCGGCGGCTTGAAGGCCAACGATGCCACCCTGGGTGCGCAACTGGTGGCCGCCGCGGCGGACCCGGCGTTCGCCCAGCGTTACCTGGGCGTTTCTTCGATCACCCCGGCTGAGATCGCCGCGGGTGTGTCGTTGAAGCAGGGCAACGGCGTGTTCGATTTCGAAGACGAAGAGGCGGAGAGCTGGGAGCTTGGCATGAAGACGAGTCTGCTCGATGGCGCCGCATCTCTGGCGGTTGCGCTCTTCACGACCGAGTTCACCAACCTGCAGACTTCCAACTACGACGGTACGCAGTTCATCATCGGTAACGCCGGTGAGGCGACGGTTGACGGCATTGAGGTCGAGTTCGGCTGGCAGGCGACGGATAACCTGCGCCTGCACAGCTCGATCTCGTTGATTGACGCCGAGTACGACGACTTTGCCGGCGCCCAGTGTGTCGAGGATCGCAACGGCAGCCCTGCGAACGCCGACTGTGACACGGCAACGGGCACGGAAAACCAGAAAGGCGAGCCGCTGGAGCGCTCACCCGACATGGAGTTCAACCTGAGCGCGTTGTGGGAATCTCAGCTCACGGATGCCATTCGCCTGAAGGCCGCGGCGTCCGTTTACTACTCGGATGAGTATTTCGTGCAGCCCACCCAGGCGAGTTATTCCACCCAGGATTCTTTCACCAAGTGGGACGCTCGGGTTGCGCTGGCATCCAACGACGAGCGTTGGGAAGTGGCGGTCAACGGCCGCAACCTCGGCGACGAGATGACCATCAACCACGCATACAACATTGCGGGCAGTCAGTTTCAGAGTTTGAGCGTCGGCCGTACGGTCACGCTGGAGGCGCTGTTCCGTTTCTAACGGGCTTTCGCCATATGGATAAAGAGGGCGCCATCGGGCGCCCTCTTTTTTTGCCTAGCTGCCCGCGGCAGAGAGTTCGCGCGGGGCGTGGCCCAGATAATCGACCACCAGTGATACCCGCCGATTGGCGCTGCCTTCTTCGCCCCAGGCGCCGGGTTTCAGCATCCTGGCCGCCTCTTCCCCATAGCTGACCGCGCGAACGCTTTCCGGATTGAGACCACCTACGTTGACCAGGTAGTCGCGCACGGCCTTGGCACGGCGCAGCCCCAGCTGGCGGTTGTACTCCGGATCGCCCGCCGGGTCGGTGAAACCTTCCACCGTCACGACGATATTTGGCGCGTAATCGCTGACCACGTCGGCGAATTCATCCAGGGCCGGCTTGTCCGCCGCGCGCAGCGTATCGTCGTCGTAAGCGAAGTGCGCGCTCATCTCCACGCGCAGGCGCCCCTGCAGGTTGGCGATGGTCGTGTCGTAGTCGCCAAAGCGCGTGTTGAGATCCCGCGTCATCTCGGTGAACTGATCGCGAAAGCCCTCGAGCTCGGAGGCGAGGCCGGCGTCGGAGGCGCGCAGCTCGGAGACGGTGGCGTCGAATTCAGTGCGTTTGACGTACTGGTCGCTGGCGCAGGCGGTGGTGAGTAACGCCGCGGCGAGTATCAGCGGCGCATGGTGCATCTGTGACATCGATCCCCCAATTCATCGAGTGTTGTTAGGAACAAACTTAACGCAATTGTGGGGTGTCTGGCTAATTCCGATCGTCGAAGGCAGGGATCTGTGCATGCGTCCGGCATCTGACGCACGGCCCGTGTATGAGTTGACGCCGGGTCAATGCGGAACCAACAGTCAGGGGTTTGTGGATGACGAGCGGTCGTTCGAAAAGCCTGTTGGCGTGTTTCGGATTGGCGGCGAGGCCGGGCGGTACTTCAACAGACCGCGGAGCGTGTTTGCTTACTCCTGATCTACCCACTGGTTGACCGAAGCCGTGGCAGTGTCGCCCCAATCTGCCGTTTCAGTTTCGAAGTGAGCGTTTGACCAGAGAAAACCATTCGACCAGAGAAAACCGTCTGACCAGAGGAAACCGTTCGACCACAGGAACGCGTTCGACCAGAGGAAGCCGTTTGATTCGGTAAACGCGTTCGACCAGAGGAAGCCGTTTGACCACAAAAACCCGTTACCCCGGGCATAGTCGCCGTCCCAGAGCGTGTACTCGGAGCCTTCCGGAGAGACCAGGTAGAAGGCCCCGCCCTCGTGTTGATTGACAGGACCGTAGTAGTGCTCGCTGCCGGACAGATCGAGACTGATGTCCATGCCCTGGTTGGCGCAACCCCTTGTCGTGTTGTTTACGGCTGCTATCGCATCTACCAATCCTGCGCCTTGTTGCAGCACGCTATAAGCGAGCTCTCCGTTGACGCTGGCTGTGCGAGCGCTGTCGATCAGGCGGCATTTCACGTCGTCTGGCGACAAGCTCGGGTCTGCCTGCAGCATCAACGCGACGGTACCCGTGACGACGGCAGCCGCTTGAGAGGTCCCCGACATCGCAAAAAACTCCTGATGATTGGGCTCTACAAACTCCGGGTGCCGCAACGCAATCTTGTGATTCGACCCGTCCAGCATGGCCATGATGTGTCCGCCGGGAGCAACAACCTCAGGTTTTACGAATCCCGAGTGCGTCGGGCCTGCGGATGAGAAAGAAGCCACGTAGTCATCACTTGCATCACCCGGCGTATAGTTGTCGGTCATCGCGCCAACCGTGATGACGTACGGCACGTTGCCGGGAGCGCCAATGCTCATGGGTTCCGGTCCGGTGTTGCCCGCTGAAGCCACGACGACAATTCCCGCCTGCCAGGCGGCCATGACCGCCTGATTCATCGGGTCGTCATAGTAGTAAGAGCGCGGTGGGGCGCTGAACGACAGGTTCAATACGCGAATGTTGAAAACGTCTTTATGCGCGACGATCCAATCAAGAGCCGCGATGACGTCTACGTATGAAGACTGACCGTTGGCGTCGAAGGCGCGCACCGATACCAGGTCGGCTTCAGGTGCAATGCCGTTCCACTTACCGGATTCGCTGGTTTCGTGACTCATGATCACTGAAGTCACATGTGAGCCATGACCGCTGCCGTCGTGTATGTCGGACTCGTAGTCGCCCGTCGGATTGCGAACGTCATACTGCGCGAGAACGCGATAGCCATTGTCGTCGTCGATCAGATGCGATTTGTTCCACATGCCGCTGTCCAGGACAGCAACGGTAACGCCATCGCCGTTTATTCCCTGCTCGTGTAATTGATCAGCCCCGATGAGTGTAGGAAAGCAGGTATCCAGTTTCTGATGCTCGCTCGATTCGCAGGCCACAGACTCCCAGTTGTGCCTGACGGCTTGTTGCACTGACTCGGACTCGGTCGGCGCCGGCGAGGTCGTGTTTTCCTCAGGCTCGGCCGCAGCTGCTGGCGTATGGGATGCTGCCGGCTCGCTCGACGTTTCGGGCGCAGGGCTGCGCTCCGGCTCACTCGACGCTACAAGGTCGGGGTCGGTCTCGGGTTCAGCCGACGTTTCTGTCTCCGCCGGGGAACTGTCCTGCCACCAGCTTCTCAGGAAGCGGGCCCACCAGCTGTTGGTTTCAACGGTAAAATTCCGGGTGACACGCAGGTTGCCTTCAGCGCGCAGCCTGCCAGCCTCCATGTCGGTGAGCTCAGCGCCTACACCCTTGATGATCGGAAGCTCTTTGAAGACATCCCCGCCAGCTGCCGTGACAGCGCGCGATGCGGCGCCAACGCTTGCGCCCTGCACAATGTACCTTTGCGCTTGCTCCTCCTGAAGCGGAGTTGCGTAGGCCACGCCGGGGGCGCCAATCGCGCTGGTCAGAGCCAGAAGGAGGTATCGGTTGATCGACTTCATGGTTTATCTCCGCGCGCGCAGTTGGGTTACTCGTCGTCGTTCAGCGCAACTGTCGCTGCGTTGATGTCCAGAAGCGGAAATGCATCCTGGACCTGGTTGGCCCAGAGATATCCGTTTGCCCAGAGGTAGCCGTTGGCCCACAAGTAGCCGTTCGCCCAGAGATAACCGTTGGCCCACAGGTAGCCATTTGCCCAGAGATAACCGTTGGCCCACATGTATCCATTGGCCCAGAGGTATCCATCAGCCCACAGATAGCTCGGCCCCCAGTTTGCATCACCCCATAGTTCCGAGGTGTCCTCAATCAAGATGACTTCATCTTCATCGGAACGTCCCATGAGCGGAGACAGTGCTTCGCCGAGGACGTAGCCCGTTTCGTCGAGGGCAGCCACCACGTCGAGTACACCGGTGCCCGCCGCCGTTGCGTCGGCTTCGATCTTGCGCGCCGAACGCATCAAGCGGGCTTTGATGTCAGCAGGATCCAGGCTCGGATCTTTCTGGATCATCAGCGCGGCGGTTGCGGCAACCATGGGCGCGGCCATGCTGGAACCGGAGAGCTCGAGATAATCGTCTACACAAGCCACGCTGCTGCAGAGCACCACGCGATCGCTCAGCGTTGAGCGAAGCCCGGCCACCTCGGGAATCGTCGAGATGACTCGATTACCCGGCGCCACGAGATCTGGCTTGAGCACGTGGTCCATCAGCGTCGGGCCCATGGAAGAGTACGTAGATACGTAGTCGTCGCTGAAGTCGCCGCCCGAACCGCTGTCGGTGAGGGAGCCGACGGTGATCACTTTGCGCGAATTGGCTGGACTGGTAATGGTCATGTGACCCTCTCGACCGTAGTTG
>JAAUXY010202805.1_pt1 | contig 18133 bp, 13 predicted proteins | sample 7278121 | NCBI WGS metagenome assembly JAAUXY01 (sample SAMN14350117, study PRJNA611818) | marine sediment metagenome | isolation source: surface marine sediment (1.8m) | place: French Polynesia: Moorea | collected 2018-08 | reverse complement strand
TTGTAGGCAGCAGGCCTAATGCCACGCCCATGTTGACAATGATTTGAAGTCCCATGGCCACCGTCAATCCCACGGCCAAATAGGCACCGAATAAATCCGTAGCGTTGCGCGCAATGGTGATTCCGCGTATGACGATCCAGGCATAAAGCCCGATGATGATGGCAACACCCAACAACCCCAACTCTTCGCCGATGACCGAAAAAATAAAATCCGTATGCGGTTCCGGCAGGTAAAAAAGCTTCTGATATCCTTTTCCGATGCCGGTACCCCAAAGCCCACCGGTACCAAATGCCATCAGCGAATGCACGATCTGGTACCCTGCATCGCTGGAGTGCTCCCAGGGATTGAGAAAGCCTAAAATGCGCTTGGCGCGATATTCAGCGTTGATCAAAAACATGTACGCCACCGGCAAAATCACCAGCATCGTGGTAAAGAGCTGCCAAAATCGAACGCCGCCTATAAACAGCATGATCCAGGTCAGCGCTCCCAGAATAAAAACAGTACCGAAATCCGGCTGGATAAAAATAAGTACGACAAAGGCACCCAGAACCAGTGCGTGCGGGAAAAAACCGATTGAAAATTGCTTGATCTGATCCGCTTTTTTTTCCATCGAGTAAGCCAGATAGATGACCAATGCGATACGGGCAAATTCAGAGGGCTGAAATGAAACACTACCCACTCTCATCCAGCGGGTGGCGCCGCCGGCGGTGACTCCCAAATCGGTGAAATGAATAAGCGCCAAAAGACCCAGGGAGAGCGCGATAAGGGGATAGGCCAGCGGGCGATAATACCGATACGGGAAATGCCGACCCGCCACCAGGACGATAACCCCTGCCAGAGCGAATAACGCTTGCTTTTTAAGGAAAAAAAAGTCGCTGCCGAATTTTTTGAGTGCCAATGCCGAACTGGCGCTGTACACCATGACAACACCAATGCCCACCAAGAAAAGAACTGGAAACAGGAGCTGGACATCATAAAAAGCGCTTTGGGTATGGTGTTGTTTTTTTGCCATGGTTCGAAAAATTAAAAGTTTATCACACGCCAATCCGCCCGCCATTGCAAGCCGACCAGGCGAGACGGGCGGTATGGCGTGGGCTTATTTTTGCTATTTTGCCCATACTCAGGTTTTACGGGCAGCCTTTTTCTTGAGTTCCTTGACCGCGTGGCGGAAATCATCTCCCCTTTCGGCATAGCTGTCGTACCAATCAAAGCTTGCACAACCCGGTGATAAAAGGACGACCTCATCCGGGTTTGCATCCTGGAAGGCCGTTGCCACCGCAGCCGGCATCGAATCCGCTACCTTTATCGGTGTAATTTGACCAAGAGCATTTTTGATGGACTCAGCGGCTTCACCCATCACAATGAGTTGTTTGACCTGCTTGCCGATAGGGTCTTTGAGCACCCGGAAATTGCTGCCCTTGTCCCGTCCGCCCATCAGCAGTAAAACCGGCTTTGAAAAGCAGTCCAGCGCCCTGAGAACACCGTCAACGTTGGTGGCCTTGGAATCGTTGTAAAAATGAATGTTGTGGATGGTGGCCACATGCTCGAGGCGGTGTGGCAAGCCTTTGAATTGAGCAAGTGTTTGCTGAATTCCTTCTATTGTTCCACCGGCCGCCAACGCTGCCAGACTGGCCGCGCACACATTTTCGTAATTATGTTGGCCTAATAGAGCAGTCTTGGTTATATCCAAATCCGCATGAATGCGGAGTGTGGAATGCGGAATGCGGAATTTAGATTCGATTTGCTCTAATTGATCCAGTTTCAGGATGATCCGTTTTCCATTTAAGACAGCGCCCTGCTCATCGGCTCGTGGTGCTGGAAAAAACAGGCGGCGGCTTCTAATATCAGATGTTTTAGCTCGAATGAGCGGGTCCGACCCGTTGAGGACGGCAACATCATCGGCCTGCTGATTTTTAAAAATTCGAATTTTAGAGTCCGCGTAGGCTTCAAAGTCCGGATACCGATCCAGATGGTCCGCCGTGATATTCAGCAGAATGCTGACCTTAGGGCGGAACCGATCAATCGTGTCGAGCTGAAAACTGCTGATTTCCGCCACAACCAGCGACTCTTTTTGACCTCTGCTGACATAATCGATCAGGGGATTGCCGATATTACCGCCCACATATGTTGACATCCCTGAATTCATTAACATTTGACCCAGAAGTTCGGTGGTTGTGGTTTTGCCGTTGGTACCGGTCACAGCCACAATGGGCGCCTGGATGAATCTTGCGGCCAATTCCACTTCACCGACAACCGCAACACCCTTGGATCTGGCTTGGACAATGGGTGCAATGGTATGGGGGACACCCGGGCTGAGGACGATAAGATCTGATTCTTGAAAAACACGGTTGCGATGGGCTCCCAGTTCGACCTCAATTGCCATATCACGCATTGTTTGAACTGCATCTCTCAGCGTTTTTTCGTCAGCGGTGTCGGTGGCTGCAATCCGCGCCCCCCGCTGATGCAGAAAGCGGGCGACCGCGAGCCCGGTGCGGCCAAGGCCGACAACGACTACATTTTTATCCTTTAATTGCATGTTTAATTAGTTCAATTGGTTTTAATCGTTTAATTAGTTTAGGCATTCAGATTGGCGAAGACCAATCAAACCAATGTAACCAAACAAACAAATAAAACGTTTTATCTGAGCTTGAGCGTACTCATCGCCAGCAGCGCCAGCGCAATGGCAATGATCCAGAACCGGACGATGACCTTTGGTTCCGGCCAACCCTTGAGCTCAAAATGGTGATGCAACGGTGCCATTCTGAAAATGCGGCGTCCGCTGGTCATCTTGAAAAAGCTGACCTGAAAAATAACCGATAGTGCCTCAATCACAAACAGGCCGCCGACCAGCACCAGCAGGATTTCTTGCTTGGTGATAACCGCTATGGTGCCCAGGGCTGCGCCCAGCGATAGCGATCCAACATCGCCCATAAAGATCTGAGCCGGGTAGGCGTTGAACCACAAAAAACCCATGCCGGCACCGGCCAGGGTACCACAGAAAATCGCCACCTCACCGCTGCCAGCCACATAATTTATCTGCAAGTATTCTGATATTTTGATATGGCCGGCCACGTAAGCAAAAAACATATAGGTGGCAGCTGCAATGATCACCGGACCAATAGCCAGGCCGTCCAGGCCGTCGGTCAGATTGACGGCATTTGATGCCGCCACAATCACGACGGCCGCAAATATAATATATCCCCAGCCAAGGTCTGGTGAGAGTTTTTTCAAGAACGGTATGGTGACCTCGGTGGAAAAATCCGGGCTGGCGTAAACCAGAAAACCGGTAATCAGCGCCAGTGCAAATTGCAGCCCCAGTTTTTTGCGAACTGAAAGGCCCTTGCTACGCTTTTTAACCTGCATCAAATAGTCATCCACAAAACCCACCAGGCCGTAGCCGATGATGACAAACAACATTATCCAAACAAAATAGTTGGTCAGATCGCTCCATAAAAGGGTCGACAGCACGGCTGAAAACACAATCAACAAGCCGCCCATAGTAGGGGTTCCGGCCTTTGTCAGATGGCTTTCGGGGCCGTCATCACGGATGTACTGCTTCACCTGCAGACCGCTGAGTTTACGAATCATCCACGGTCCCAGCAGAAAACAGATCAAAAACGCCGTCAGGCTGGCATAAATGGTTCGAAACGTAATGTAACGAAATACGTTAAATACCGACAGCGTCGTATGTAGCGGATATAGCAGGTGGTATAGCATCTTTCAGAGTCTCGAAAATCAAAATGTTCGTTGTCTTTAATTCAGCTTTAAGCTTCTTGGGAACCAATTCCTACTGGAATATTGGAATTATGGAAAATTGGAATATTGGGTTTCCGAAGCGGAATATTTCTAATATTATTTTTATGAATAAATTTCGAATCATTCCTAACTACCCAGATTTTAGAGACCCCATCATTCCATCACTCCATTGTTCCACTATTCCATCCACGAGAGAGTGCTACCCGCCCGCCTCGCCCGTCCGCCGCAATCTGCATTTGCGTGAGAGCGGGACAGTCAACAGCGATGGCGGGCAGGCAGCTGCAGCCTACCTTGGTTATTCGTTATTGGTTATCAGTTATCTGAATCATTTTTTGTGGCTGAAAATCGCCCTCCCTAATAACAAATAACCATTAACCAATAACCATTAAGATTAAGCCTCCGGCTTAATCTTGGCCCAAACTTTAAGACCTTTGACAATGGTTTCCATCCGGGCACCGCGGGAGCCTTTAATCAGAATCCAGTCGCCGGGTTTCAACGATTGTTTGAGCAACTCAAGGATTTCCTCGCGGGTCCCGGTAAATATATCAGCGCTTCTCATTTCGGCGTTTATGGCCCCGGCCACCACGGCGTTTGCAAACGCTCCGGTTATCAGCAGCTTATCGATGCTGGCGGCCGCGGCCCAGGTACCTACTTGTTTATGCAGTGATTCAGCCTGGTCACCCAACTCCAACATGTCGCCGGCCACAAACAGACTGCGGTTATTACGCCGTAAGGTCCTCAGGGTTGTAATGGCGGCTTTCATTGATTCGGGATTGGCATTATAGGTGTCATCAATGATATGAATGCCGTTGGCCGTTTGAAAAATATCCATGCGACCCCAGACCGGCTGAAAACGCTCCAAACCAGTCTTGATTTCTTCGGCCGACACCTTTAGTAAATTACCCACGGCCGCAGCCGCCAGTGCATTGAGAACCATAAAATGCCCCGGCACGCTTAGGTCTACTGTTAGATCCGCATCCGGCAAATGCAGCTGAAATGAAATGCCGCCGGATTTTTCATTTACCGCACTGGCCCGGATCGCGGCGTTTTTGGAAAAACCAAATAAAAGCACCGCTTTGTCTGTGCGCTTAGCCATTTGATAGACTCTACGGTCATCGGCATTTAGAACCGCTGTGCCGCCGGCATGAAGATGTTTGATCAGCTGTTCCTTTTCGCGCATAACGCCATCCATTGACCCCAGGCCCTCAAGATGTGCCGGCCCCACATTGGTAACCACGCCGATATCCGGGGCGCAGATTTGAGCCAGACGTGCAATTTCGCCGGGGCTGTTGGTGCCTATTTCGACAACTGCCTGCTCATATTCGCTGGTCAGTCTGAGCAGGGTCAGGGGTGTACCGATCTGGTTGTTATAGTTACCGATAGTTGCCAGAGTTTTGTATTTTTGCGCAACCACCTGCGCGGTCATCTGGCGGGTGGTGGTTTTTCCGTTCGAGCCGGTAATTGCGGCCACGGGTACATTGGTTCGCAACCGGTGAAAGGCCGCCAGATCACCTAGTGCCCGGGTAGTATCGCTAACCGCCACGCAGGCAATATTTTGGGCCTGCCATTCGGTAATCGGCAATTGTGTTGCTTTTTCACGGCTGACGATCAGGCCGCAGACACCTCGTTGAACAACATCATTTGCAAACACATGTCCGTCATGAACATCACCAACAATGGCAACAAATACATCGTCAGAGGAAATATCGCGTGAATCGATGCTGATTTTATTGAATTCCCGCTTTGAGTCTCCGGACATTAATTCACCGTTGGTGGCTTCCAGGATATCTGCTAATGTCCACGCTAAAGATTGTTCGTTGTCCATTATCCGTTGTCCGTTGCCGAAGGCTTGTTGTCTGTTTACCTGAATAGCGTCAACCGCATTTCATGTTGCAATCAACTATTATTTGACATTAAGAGCATCAGTGGCCTATGACCTTTGACCACCGACCGCTAACGACTAACTACTGACCACCAACAACTGACGACTTACCACTGACAGCACGAAGCGCTTGACGGGCCTCGTGTCTGTCATCAAAGTCAATGGTTGTCGATCCCAGAATTTGATAGGTCTCATGACCCTTTCCGGCAATCAACACGGTATCACCGGGTTGGGAAACCACTATTCCCAGCCGGATGGCTTGTTGGCGGTCGGCCTCGACCGCAAATCCTTTTTGTTTAAACCCGTTGCTCAAATCAGCCGGTTGGTATTGCCGGCCCTTGGCTTTTAGTGCACCTTCGATGATGTGGTTGATGATCGTTATCGGATCTTCTGTCCGCGGATTATCCGATGTGATGATCGCCAAATCACAGAGGCGCGCAGCAATTTCACCCATCAGCGGCCTTTTTTCTATATCTCTGTCACCACCACAGCCGAACACACAGATGATTCTGTCTTTCATCACCGCCTTGAGGGCCACGATGACATTTTCCAAGGCATCCGGCGTATGGGCATAATCAACATACACATATCGTCCGGACGTATTTTCAATGGATTCCAAACGACCCGGTATCGCAGAAACAGCCTCTATTCCGGATTTTACGTCCGTGTTTGAAAGATTCAATGCGGCGGCCACACCGGCCGCGCATAGAATATTTTCAAGGTTATGTTCGCCCACCAGCCGAGATTTAAAATGAAAATGACCGCCCGGGGTCACCATTTCGCCTTCAATACGGTTACGTCCGAAATGGGCGTTTTGGACACGAACGGTTGCATCCGGCCCCAAACCGGTGATCAGCACCGGAACGGTCACCTTTCGGGCGAGTTCCTGGCCGCTGGCATTTTGACAATTAATAACAGCAACAGCCTGCGACTGCTTGGGTCCGGCAATTAGATAGTCGGTAAACAGGCGTTGCTTGCTGAGCCAATAGGATTGCATATCGCCGTGAAAATCGAGATGGTCTTGGCTCAGGTTGATAAACACCGCCACATCAAACCAGCAGCCTCTGATGCGTTGCAGGTCAATGGCATGCGATGAGACTTCCATCACCACGTGGCTGACCCCCGCGCGCAACATATCGCTTAACATTCGTTGCAGGTCCAGCGATTCGGGCGTGGTGATCGGGTTGTCGAAAGTGTTGCCGGCAAAGCGATAATTAATGGTCCCGATCACACCTACTGATAAATCGGCCTCCTGCAAAATGTTTTCCACCAAGTAAGCGGTGGTGGTCTTGCCGTTGGTGCCGGTAATGCCGATAACCGTCAAATGCGCCGATGGGTTGCCATAAAAGTGAGCCGCGATATCCGCCAGCGCTTGCCGGGTATCGGTTACCCGCACATTGGGTGTTGCGTTGTTTATCGGCTTTTGCGAAACGATCGCCGCCGCACCTCTGTTAACGGCATCTACGATGAAATCATGGCCATCAACAGAATGTCCGGCAATGGCCACAAACAAACCGCCGGGTTGGACTTCCTGGGATCGATAATGCACCGATGTGATCTGCAATTCGCTGTCATTATCAATACCCGTACACTCGACAAATGATGGTTTAACAGCTTTGACCAGATCCGACAGTTTCACCCTCGGGCCTCGATTCTACGAGAAGTTGCAAATTGTTTTACACCGCTATCGGGCGGTATGTTCAGATAATTCAACGCTTCGCGGGCGATCTTGCGAAATACCGGTGCGGCAACCGTCCCGCCGTAATAGGCTCCCTGAGGTTCATCAATGACAACCAGGATCGCCAGCCGGGGTTTTTCAGCTGGGGTAAACCCGATAAAAGAGGCGATGTAATTGCTTTTGGAATAGGTCCCGCTCTCGTCCAATTTACGGGCGGTGCCGGTTTTGCCGCAGACGGTATAGCCTTCGACGGCGGCATTAACGCCGGTTCCGCCTTCGGTAATGACGGTTTTCATAATGGCTCTAACCGTTCGGGCGGTATAGTGGGAGACCACTCGCCTAATCGTTTGCGGCTGAAATTGTTTCAGGGGCTCATGATTTTGATCCGTAATGGCCTGCACAAAATAAGGCTTCATTAATACACCGTCGTTGGCAATTGCCGCTGCTGCCGTGACCAGCTGCAGAGCCGATACGGCCACGCCATAGCCAAACGATATGGCACCGGTATCTACCGTGGTCCAGCGCTTGTAAGGCGCCAGGCTGCCCGCCGTTTCCCCGGGAGAATCGATCCCGGTTTTAGCGCCGAAGCCGAATTTGCGGTACATCGCATAAAGCCGTTTGCGGCCCAGCTTTTCGCTGACTTTTACCGCACCGATATTGCTGGAGTATTTTATGATTTGCTGCAATGACAGCCAGCCGTGCTTTTTAATGTCATGCACCACATTGCGGCCGATTTTATAGGCACCGTTTTCACAGAAAAAAATATCATGCGCTTTAATGTTGCCGGTTTCGATAGCGGCTGCCGCACTGAATATTTTCATGGTTGAACCCGGTTCAAACGGATCTGTGATGGCCCGGTTGCGCCACAGCTCTTTGTTAAATTCCGTATAAGCGTTTGGGTTAAATAACGGGACATGCGCCATGGCAAGGATCGCGCCGGTTTGGGGATCCATTACAATTGCCATGCCGGAGCTGGCTGAAAATTTGTTAACCGATTCTTCCAGTGCATTTTCGGCGATGTATTGAATCGCACGGTCAATGGTTAGAATAATATTATGACCGGTGTTGAGACTTGCCGCGGCTTGCCGCTCATCGAACACTTTGCCTAAGGCGTCTTTGTAAACCATTTGGTTGCTGTTTGTTCCCCGCAAATAGCGGTCATAGGCAAATTCGATTCCCTCCAATCCGTAACCGTCGAGACCGGTAAATCCCAAGGCCTGGGATGCCAGGGTCTTATTGGGATAAAAACGGTTGCGTTCGGGTACGAATTCGATCCCCTCAATTTCCAAGGCTTTAACAGCAGCGGTTTCTTTGGGGTTGGCTTGGCGCTTGACCCAGACAAACGGGCTTTTGGCCTTTAATTTTTTGAGTATTTTTCGGCGATCCGTTTTTAATATTTTGGCCAGTGCTTTGGCGGTACGCTTTGGCTGCTCGATACGGGATGGTCGTACGGCAATTGAGGTGACATCGATAGTTACGGCCATCTCTCTTAAATTGCGGTCATACACGGTACCCCTTTTGCCGATTGATTTCAGTGATTGTTCATACTGACTCGAGGCTTTTTGAGCCAACCATGGACTGCGGTAGACTTGCAAATGTACCGCCTTGGCGCCAATCACTACAAACAGCGCGATGAAGGCCAACCCGACCAAAAGAACCCGCAATCTCATGTATTTATTTGTCATGGCATTTATGTTTTTTCACCACAAACCCGCCCGCCTCGCCTGAGCGGCTCGCGATGGCGGGCGTGGGACATGAAGTTCACGAAGAATTTATTATTTTTTTTCTTTGTGCCTTAGCGTCTTTGCGTGAGGCTTTCTTCATTTCAATTCCTTCATGGGATGATGATCAGCTGCTTTGTTGTCGGCGCTATCAACCCGAGCTGCTGCTTGGCAATTTTGGCAATGCGCTTGGGCGATTTAAGGCGCGCCAGTTCGATTTTCAACGTATCCTGATGGGTCGCCAGCTGTTGCTGTTTGACCTTGAGTTCGGTAATCTCATATCGGATTTGTATGCTTTGAACGCGGCACCAGGTGTAAAACAGCAGTTCGGCAATAAATAGACCCATTATCACCAGACTGACAGCCACCATTTTTGGGTTGCGCGTCTTTTTTTTTCTACTCTTCATGGTATCCGCCACATAAACAAAGCAATCAAACCAACGACGTCAAAACGACCAGTGCGAACCATAAAATTATCTGGAACAGGTAAAGGATCTTATCCAATTGAGCCATATATGATTTCTCCAATTTTTTTATCCGCCAATCCCGTGGATTGTTTTTAAATCTTAAGCTTCAACCCCTATTTAACAAATCAACTAATTAGCGAGTAACGAATTGATTCTGTGCTCATCTGCGGACTGCTGTCTGATCTGAACTTCAAAAACCAATTGACGAATCAACCATTTAACGAATTAACTAAAGCCGCACGGCTGCCCTGAGCCGAGTACTGCGCGCCATGGGATTCTGGGCGACTTCTTCATCGCTTGGCCGCACCACCTTTTTTGTCAATGAGCGCATCAGCGGTTTTTTGCCGCAGGCACATTCAGGCACCTTCGGCGGGCAGACACAGCCTTTTTCCATTGCTTTGATGCCTTGCTTGACAATCCGATCCTCCAGCGAATGAAATGACAACACACACAGCCGGCCGTCTGGATTCAACCAGTCGGCCACCCCGTCCATAAAGCGGTTGAGCACATCGAGTTCCCTGTTAACCGCGATTCGCAGCGCCATAAACACCCGCGTGGCCGGATGGATGCGCTGTGCTGCCGCGCTGCGGCGGGGGACCGCGTCGCTGACAATCCTGGCCAGCTGCCGGCTGGTCTGGATTTTTTTCTGCCCGCGCTCTTTTGCGATGCTGCGGGCAATTTGTTTGGACCAGCGCTCTTCGCCCAAATCTTTAAAGATGTTTCGAAGTTCATCCTCTTTTAAGTCGTTTATCAAATCGCTGGCCTGCGTTGCGCTGCGTTTGTCCATCCGCATGTCCAGCGGTTCATCTTTTTGGAAGCTAAAGCCTCTGCCGCTGTTTTTGAGTTGATGCAGCGACAGCCCGAGATCGAGTAAGATCCCATCGACGGCATCTATTTTTATTTGGGCTAAATATTGAGGTAGATGATTGAAATTGCCATGGAAGAGGTGAATATTCGATGAATAGGATTGTAGGGCTTTTTGGGCGTTTGAGATGGCGTCAATATCCTGGTCGATTCCGATCAGCAATCCATCCGGCATGATACGATCACATATGGCTTTGGCATGACCTGATCCACCCAAAGTACAGTCAGTGTAGGTTTTGCCCGGCTGGCAGTTCAGATAATGGATGGCTTCGTTGAGCATTACAGGGATATGTCGATACGCCATAGGTTTAGAGTCCTAATTTGGCAATTTCGTTTCTGACCTCCTCCTTTTTGAAATCTTTTTCCAACGCAATATTTTCCTGTTCCCACTTCTGGCGAGCCCAGATTTCAAAATGCTCGAGGACACCCACCAGTACGATCTCTTTATTGAATTCGGCGTACTGTCTTAAGCTTTGCGGGATCAGAATACGGTCTTGCTTGTCGCAGCTGCATTCAAAGGCTCCCCCGATGAACACCCGCCTGAAGCGGCGCATGTTCTCACTGGTTTCCGCCAACGATAGAATCTTTTGTTCCAGATTTCGCCATTCTTTGAAAGGATATGCCACCAGGCAGCTGTCCATACGGGAAATCATCACACCGTCACCGGTTTTGGACTTGATAAACCGCCGAAATCGGGCCGGAACGATCAATCGACCTTTATTGTCGATGGTATGAAATGAGCTGCCACGGAACATAATTATCCATCCTATTCCACTTTAATCCACTGTATCATCAATTTAAGTATATATTTAGGATACTGTCAAGCAAAAATTTTAATAATTTTTTTAATTTATATAATAATTATTTGAACTTAAAAAGTCTACTAAAATTTAAAATAGGTGGAGTATTGTGGAGGACAATCAGAATTCTGACACTTTGGGAGAGAAAAATTGCCGAAATTCTCAAAAATCAGCCTAATCTTTTTTGGCTTTTTATTAACGCATTGTTATTATTAATTATTTATTTTCTGGATCAATGCGGCCCATTCGGGGTCAGTGGCTAACGCGTCAATAAAATGTCGCCCGTTGGCAGTTAAACAGGCAACGGGAGCAGTTCTTAGGCTCAAAGATTTTAAAAATGGGAGGGCAATAGATTTTTTTGGGGCAAAAAATTTTATAACCTGCTATAATCTATCTAAAACATGGCGTTCCCAGGTTGGATACATTTCATACCCACTTTTGATGACGAGACCGAAAATAAATCCAATCATTTCAAATTCCTGGGCACAGAACTTGCAAAATTCCCCTTTCAATTGTGGGCTTTAAGGTGGCTCGCATCCTAAAGTCCCTTTTTTTATGCTCTGCTGGCTCGTCGTTCATCCTGCCAGAGCAATCCAAAACACAATTAAAATCCAAAAAACCTTGCCAATTCATCAGGATCGTTCCCGATGGCAGCCGGCAGCGCTGCGCGGGCTGATGTAATTGAGAAGGCGGAGCTGTGTGGAATAACGGCTGAAAGAATCATCGGAATCATTTAGGCCTGATTTTATACATTTTCAAAAGGAGTCTTAATACGTGCAGAATCAGCATGTTGCTGAAGATTTAATCCGGTTTGTGAAACAATCTGATGATGTTTCCAATGCCCGATGGTTTTTAAGAAAAATTGAATGGACATGGAGTCTTCGATGTATCGGCAGGCCACCAGACGACCACTGCACGATTTTAGATATTGCTTCCGAAGTGAGAGTGTCGCATTCCCTTTTTCAAAGAGGTTGGAATATTTTTCGAGTTGACTTTTCAGCGGAATCAGCAGCCCAGGCCCGCAAATTCGGACCCGAGTATAGAGCACATTTTGTAATCGATCCTTTACAGCCAAAACTTCCCATCCATAAAGATTTTATAAATTCTGCCATATGCATCGGGCCTTTTGATTTTAAGTTCCTGAACGTAGACTTATTGTTTGCGGAAATCAAAATACTGCTGCAGATTGGCGGGAAATTTGTTTTCTCTTTACCGACACCCAAAAGTCCTTATTTCGATAAAGAATCCCTAAAGAAATTTCGCTTTTGGTCCTCAAAAGATATCGCGAATATTATTCAAGAATGGGGGGTGGGGGAGAGCCAGCGTGTCAACATTCCACAGCCATCGTGGGTTTATTCGCGTGTCGGTCATACCAGCCGCATTCCTGCTTCTGTTTTTGATGCTTTCATAACAAAACCTTTGCTTACGCTTTGTCCGTTTGTACCTGATCGATTAGCAAGTTATGTAATTCTCTCTCTTTCCAAGAGGTCTGATTCTTAATGCAATCATTTACAGTCGGCGTTATTTGGAGTTTTGGAAATCGACTATGGGGTTTATTTGCCGGCCTCTTGGTCAGCATAATCGTTACCAGAGCTCTTGGTCCGGCAGGAAGGGGGCAAGTTGCACTCCTGGGGCTAATATCTTCAGTTTCGCTTATGCTGGCGTACCTTAATATACCGGGCGCTACCATCTATCATTTAAATCGTAAAAAGTGGCAACTTGTTAGATTGTTAAAACCGCAGTTGCTACTTACAACGATTGCTGCCTGTCTGGGACTAGTGATTTTGGTACTAATATACAAATTTTGGCCTGACGAAAATGTTAAACAGCTGCCCGCTCTCGCAGTAGTCTTAGTAGCTGGAATAATAATTATAACCATGTACAGCAACAGCATCGGTAGCATTTTATCCGCCCTGCGTGAATTTAAAGTATTAAGCGTTATTTCTCTTTGCACCGCCACAATAGCAATCCCCGCATATTTCATCGCCCTGTGGTACTACAATGGCGGTGTTGTGGGTTGGTCACTAATAGGAATGGCAGTGCCGCTCTTAGGTTTAATTATTACCTATGTAATCATCTTGCCCAAAGTATTTCAAAAACCTCAAAAATCTGAACTTCAGAAGACGTCCGTTTTAACCGATTGCACCAGCCTTATGACGTTTGGAATCATCAGCCAATTGGGGAACATAGCCTGGTTTCTCACACTAAAAGCAGATCAATTTATTATATCGGGCATCTTAACAGTTGAAGCACTGGGCTTTTATGCAGTTGCTGCGGGGATAGCTGAACACCTCCGCCTGATCCCGATGACTTTCGGACAAGTTCTTTTCCCATATGCTGCTGAAAAAGAAAAGAAGGAACGACGTTTCTTTATTTGTGCCTGTATTCGCATGACTTTTTGGACCATGATACTGCTTGGAACAATTCTGGTAGTTTTAGGAAACCAGATTATTCTGATTCTCTTTGGAAGCGATTTTCTTCCAACTGTTCTACCTTTTCAGATTTTAGTTGCTGGGATCGTAATTCTGTCTATAGGAAATTTGTTGGGATACGAATTCAATGCAATTGGCCGGCCGAAACTAATATTATATTGTAATCTTATCTGCGGCATATTTAATATATTTCTTAATTTAATAATAATACCAGTATTTGGGCTCATTGGTGCTGCCTGGGTGTCATTTATAACTTACACCCTGAACAGTGCAATAATAATTTTTTTAGCGAAACGAATCAGCAATTACCATCTAAAGGATATCTTAATACCTTCACATATAGATTTGCAAATTTTAAAAGAGTCGTATGCAAAGGTCATGAAAAGTAACTTAAAATTGGTGAAAAATGCGAAATAATATTAAATATAAAGTGATGCCGTTATGATTATACTTTTAACAGTCGATGTAGAAGGATCTCACTCAAGTACGCCTGTCGAGTCACTTATTTACGGTAGAATTGGCAATGAAGAGTTCGGTATCACAAAGATAATGAGTATTTGCGATTCATTCGGCATAAAAAGCACATTTTTTGTAGATATATATGAGATTTCTATGCACGGAAAAACAGTAATGAACGAAATTGTCAGCTGTATATCCAAAAAAGAGCATGATATCCAGTTGCACACTCATCCAGCTTGGCCACCGGACGAACACGATAAACCTGAGGTCCAAGATTGGAAGAAAAAGAATTGCTTTTTTGATTCAAAACGTCCTTGGATGTATCTCTATGATTTGAAAGAACAGATCGAAATTTTAGAAAAAGGAAAAACAATTTTAGAGCAGTGGACCGGGAATGAAATTGTCGCCCACAGGGCAGGTGGTTATGGTGTGAATAAAACCACATTATCGGCGGCAAATGCTGTGGGATTGAAAATGGATTTTTCGTCATTCCGTGGACATTCAAATTGTCGACTGAAAACGAGTGCGAATACCATTAAAACCATCGAAGGTATTGTTGAAATTCCTGTTACCGGATTTTATCGTCCCAACTACGTCAGATTACCATGGTTACCCTATAAGCGACGCTTTATAAAAACAGATATAGACTGGGCAAATCTTGCTGAGCTTAAGTTTTTTTATGAGGAAGGTGAACGATGTGGTCTAAATGTGATGGTTTTATTTATGCATTCATTCTCCTTCGTAAGGTTCCCACATAATTTTAAAGAGTTCGAACCCGATTATCGAGATCTTGAAAAATTTACATGTTTCCTTGAATGGGCAAGTGAAAAAGGCGCTCGCTTTATGACAGCTGCTGAATTTTGGAACTTTTACAACTCAGATCCTAAAGTATTTCAGCAACGTGATTATATACCCACATATGTACCATCATAAGGAATAAAACATTTTGAATATACTGATGCTCCTCGAAATTCCTTTTCCAACGGATATTCGTGTTCAAAAAGAAGCCGATGCCTTAAAGAAAGCTGGACATCATATAATTCTCTTATGTCCTTCAAGGGACAACGAACCACATTTTGAAAAGTATGAAGGCATTGAAATTTATAGGTTCAATGAAGATTATCCTAAAAAATACTTCCGTAAAAAAATTGTATTAGGTTATCAAGCTCTGACCTTTCGCAACCTTCTTTGGGCTAAAGCAATAATGAAGATTGTCAATAACAAGAAAATAGATGTTTTACATGTTCACGACTTATTATTAGTTGCTACTGCTGTATTTGTAAAACAAAAAACAGGTCTTCCGATTGTTGCTGATCTACACGAGAATTATCCTGAATTACTCAGAAGTAGATTCGGCCAAAATAAACTTAATTGGAAAGACCGACTGCTGGTTGGGGCGGATCGGTGGACCAAACATGAACAGTCAATACTCAATCATGTAAACCACATAATAGTTGTTGTAAAAGAAGCAAAGGACAGACTCATATCCCTGGGCATCACTTCCGAAAAAATTTCCATAGTGTCTAATACGGAGGATCTAAAATTTTGGAAATCATATAAAGTCGATGAAAAAGTCTTTGATCGTTATAGAGAAAAATTTGTTATATCCTACATTGGAGGGGTCTTAACGCATCGTGGTCTGGATGTTGCTATTAAGGCGATGTCTTTATTAAGAGACAAAAAATATGATTTAAAGTTGGTAGTCGTCGGTAGTTCAGGGTGGTATGGAGTCAATTTGAAAAAAATTGCTCAGGAGTTTGGTGTTTCGGATAAGGTTGATTTGATTCCGCGAGTACCTATTGATGAAGTAAGAAGCTATTATGAAAGCTGTCATATAGGTCTGATTCCTCACAACTCCACACCACATACAGAGGCGACCGTTCCTCATAAGCTATTTCAATATATGCTCTTTAAAAAACCGGTACTTGTAAGCAGTTGTAAACCTCTTAAACGTATAGTTGAAAATATTAGTGCCGGTCTGGTTTTTAAATCTGGTGATCCGGAAGACTTATCGAAAAAGATATTGCATTTATATGACAGACCAGATTTACGTCATCACTTAAGTGAAAAAGGTCATTTTGCGGTAACTCAAGGAAAATACAACTGGCATTCGGATGGAAAGGTGTTGAATAAAGTGTATAAAAATTTGTTTCCTTATTCGTAACAATTCTTTTCTTTCACCCTTTTAATAAAAATGAAACAGAAAAAACCGGATTTTAGGGTAGACGAATGAACTGATATGAAAAGTCCCTTTATATACCTCAAATCTTTTAGGTTTGGGAGACTTATCGAAAAGATTCCATGAAAGTCTTGGCATCAAGACACAAATTTCATATGCGCCACTTTGATCGACTTCGTTATGATTTACCATCAATATCAAATCAAGTGAGAAAGTGCGATCTATGGTTTAATTGGTTTCGAGGACTGTATGCATTGAAACCTAATTTGATTGCTAAACCTTTAAGTAAAAAATCTATTGAACGATAACTTAACGTTTTTGAGCTTAGGACAGGCAGCAAAAATATATTAATTGCCCGGGGTTTTTACGGGTATTCACTTAATAATTTTAAATCATGAAGATTCTATTTTTGACACACTGGTACCCAAATAAAGAAAATCCAATATCTGCCTCCTTCATTAGAGAGCATGCCAAAGCAGCTTCATTATTTAACGACGTGGTAGTTCTACACAACGAAAAAGAGCATAGGAAATTACACGGAATATATAAAATTATTTCTGATACTTATGAAGATGGAATCAGAACAATCAGATTAAATTCAAAGCTGATTCCTATTCCAAATATTTCTTACCTAATCTACATTTGGAGCTATATTTCTGCTTTCATGACATTGATCAAAGAAGGATGGACACCTGATATTATTCATGCTCATGTCTATCCGGCAGGGGTATCAGCGGTCCTATTGGGAAAGATTTATAAGATTCCAGTTGCTATCACTGAGCATTATATTTATTTTCCTCCGCGAATTTTAACATTTAAAGAGCAGTTAAAGGCAAGATTTTCAATGAATCGTGCTCATGTGATAATTCCACCCACCAAAGCTTATCAACAAGCATTTGAAAGCTACGGAATAAAAAATAATTTTAAGATTGTGCCGAATGTTGTTGATACAGATACATTTTATCCATCAGTCTCTGAACGAAAAGAATCAAAAAAGCGAATCCTTTTTGTTGGAAATCTCGTCCCTAAGAAAGCCATTCCGTACCTGCTTGAGGCTTTGGCCGAAATAAAGAAAAGGCGACAGGATTTTATTCTAGACATTGTGGGGGATGGTCCGAAAAGAAGTGAATATGAGAAAATTACGAAAAAATTAGGTCTGTTAGATTTCGTAAATTTTCATGGCAGGAGAGAAAAGAAAGAAGTAGCGAAATTTATGCGAAATTGTGACTTTTTTGTTATGCCAAGCATTTATGAAGGATTTGGAGTTGTCTACATAGAAGCAATGGCATGTGGAAAACCTGTAATTGCTACTAATGTTCGGGGCCCTGATGAGATTGTCAAGAAGGATGTAGGTATTTTAGTTTCACCAAAAGATGTGATGGCGCTTATCGAAGCCATAGATTATATGATGGAAAAACATCAGAGTTTCAGCACAAGCACCCTAACAAAATATGTGAAGAGAAACTTCAGCTATCCTATCGTGGGAAAACTACTCAACAATGTCTATAATGATACTATCAAGGAGGTAAATGCTTAAAATAGCGATTATTTTAGGAACCAGGCCGGAGATTATCAAAATGTCTCCGGTAATCCGAGAACTCAAAAAAAATGCAATAGAATTTTTCATTCTGCATACAGGGCAGCATTATACGTATGAACTCGATCAAGTTTTTATTGAACAACTTGAAATTCCTAATCCGGAATACAATTTAAATACAGGTTCGGGAACACATGCTGAAAGCACCGGAAAAATGCTGATTGGTATCGAAGAGGTTCTATTAAAGGAGAAACCTGATATTGTTCTTGTAGAAGGAGATACCAATAGCGTCTTGGCCGGATCATTGGCCTCTGTTAAACTTCACATTCCTGTCGCTCATGTAGAATCAGGCTTGAGG
>JAAUXY010103225.1_pt1 | contig 18137 bp, 14 predicted proteins | sample 7278121 | NCBI WGS metagenome assembly JAAUXY01 (sample SAMN14350117, study PRJNA611818) | marine sediment metagenome | isolation source: surface marine sediment (1.8m) | place: French Polynesia: Moorea | collected 2018-08 | reverse complement strand
CTGCGTAGTACACCCAGACGTTTTCTTCGCCGGTCAGGAGCTCGATGTACTTCGGGTGAACGAAGATGTTCTCGCGACCCGACTTGATCTCTTTCAGCACGCCGATATCGCACAGCTGCTTCAAGTAGACCGATGCCGTCTGTCGTTTCGCAATGCCCGAGTCGACAAGGTTGCCGATACGGCAGTAGGGTTGGCGGAACAGCAGCTCGACCAACTCCCAGGAGTAGGTCTTCGGCAGCTCCGACTGCACGTACCTGGCCGTGTGCTCCATCAGCTCACGAATCGCCTTGATCTTGTCGGTAGTCCAGACGCAGGTTTCCTCGACGCCCGCGAGGATGAACAGGATCCATTCTTCCCAGGCACCCTCGGCCGTCACTTTTTGCAGCAGGCGATAGTAGGCCGCCTTGTTCTGGATGATGTAGCGGCTCAGGTACAGGATGGGCGAGTCGAGCAGGCCCATCTGCACGAGGAACAGGATATTCAGGATGCGCCCGGTGCGGCCGTTGCCGTCCGAGAACGGGTGAATCGCCTCGAACTGGTAGTGCTGGATTGCCATCCGAACGATAGGATCCACGTCGTTATCGTCCCGCATGAAGCTCGCCCAGTTGTCGAGCAGCGACTGCAGGTGGTCCTGGCCAACCGGAGGCGTGTAAATCACTTCACCGGTCATGCGGTTCTTCAGCGTGGTGCCCGGCTCGGCGCGCAGGTCGAGCTCGACACCCTTGACGGTGCTGCAGATCTGGATCGCCATGTCGGTCGTCAGCATGCCGCGCTGGACCATTTTCGTCCCTTCGTACAGCGCGGTGCGGTAGCGTAACGCCTCCTTCGTGGCCGAGTCGGCCTTGTCCTCGGCGATATCGGCGAACTCGAACAGCTTGTCGGTGGTCGTGACGATGTTCTCGATCTCGGAGCTGGCGCGTGCTTCGAGCAAGGGCAGGGCGTTCACCAGCACCGCACTGTTCGGAATCAGCTCGGCCGCCTGCTTCAGCTCGGCGAGCGCAACGCGAGACTCAATGCACTGCTTCAGGATGCGCGTCGTCTCGATCAGCTCCATCGGCGGCGGCAGCCGCGGTAAGTCGTTGTAAGGCTGGCTGGGGTCGATTTGGGTCAACGTACTGCTCCCTGGCTGTCTGGCGTGTCGATTGCGTCGACAGGTTCAGCAGATATGTCGATCAAACGTCGTTCTATCGACATATTTATCCTTCCTGTCGATTTGATCGACATGTCTTGCGAACGTGTCGATAAAAGCTCGTTTTATCGACATATTTGAGATGCCCGTCGATACTATCGACATATCCGGCAAAAGTGTCGATAAAAGCTCATTTTATCGACACGTTCGGAGTATACGTCGATGATATCGACAAGAGTGTGACGCAGTGCCGTCCTGGGGTTTTCCTGAACTATGTCAAATAATTCAGTCAGTTAGATTGCTTCGGCGCGCTGGCTCTGTCGGGCGCCACGTAGTGCTGCCTGGCATGCGGGCTGTTGATCGTCTCGGGCGAGTAATGCCTGTCGAGCAGCGTTTTGCCGTCGAAAAGCTCGGCGTTCGTCGCACGGAAGCCTGACCAGTCGCTCCCGTCGATTCGCGCGCTGATTTCATGCAGGAAGAAGCACGTGATCGTCTCGTGATACCTGGATTCGGCGCCGACTGACTTCGTGAACCGCTTCAGGGCCTCGCGAAACCGGACCGTGCCGTCGGTCTCGCCTAAATTCACGAGATACAGCCAGCCCATGCGGATATGTTCTTCGTGGCTGAATTCCGCGGGGTCCAGCCGTCCTGCGTCGAACTCGGCGATTCCTGGCTTCATGCCCCGTCTTCCTTCAGCCGATGACTGTCGGCGGCCGTCAGCTCGCAGCCGTAGACCTGCTTGAGTTGCTTTATCGCTTTCAACGTATCAGGCGAGAAGGGCGCTTTGCCCTCAAAACTGTGCAGGACGATGCCTTCGAGCAGGTCTCCCAACGACAGATCCGTGTACTCCGCCAGCCCCTTGAGGACCTTCAGAATCGACGTTTCTATGCGGACGCCGGTCTGGGTCCGTTTGACGGTCTTCTTATCCATCAACATGCACCCCGCTCCACAGTTACCATGGTAACACAGTAACTATATACCACTATTTTTACAATTGGTATTGAACTGCTATGTTCGAACAGCTTTTCGATCAGTAGCGGCGCGAATGACCGATAACAGTGACCTCTCAGCCGGGTTTCGGACCGGCGACTGGCTGGTCTATCCGGCGCGGCGGGTGATCGTCCGCGACGATGAGGAGTTCACGCCGGAGCCAAAGGTCTTCGACCTGCTGGAGACACTGGCATCGAGAAACGGTGACATCGTCAGCAAGGATGAGCTTATCGAGACGCTTTGGGATAACCGGGCGATGTCGGACGAGCCTCTGGATGCGTGCCTGTACAAGCTCCGGAAAGCACTGGGCGACAAGCGGCCGTATCGCTACATCGAGACCTTGCCCCGGCGCGGGTATCGCCTGAAGACGCCCGTCGAGCCGCTTGAGGCAATTGACGCACGCGACGCGCGAGTCTCGCCCGAGTCCGAGCCCGAACCGCAGCAAAGCGGGTGGCTGCTGCCGGCACTGGGTGCTGCGGTGCTGGCCATCATCATCTGGACCGTCTGGCCAGGCAAGCCGCCGGAGTCCGATACCGTGATCGGCGTTTTGCCGTTTGAGAACCTCAGTGCTATGGAAGGCAACGACTACCTGGTCGGGGGATTCAAGGAAGAGCTGGTGAATACGCTGCACACCGTGCCGGGTCTCTCGATCGTTAATTCGAGGTTGTCCTACGACGATCTGGAGACAACGGAAGTCGCCAGGAAGCTCGGCGTCAGCGTCGTGCTGCAGGGTTCTGTGCAGCGCGTCGGTGAAAACCTGAAGATCAGTTTTGTAATGAGCGACGGCGACGACGGGTCCGTCATGGTATCGGAGCTCATGGAAGGCAGGGTTGAGTCGTTGTTCGAGCTTCAGTCTGAGCTTGCGACAGCGGTGCGCGGCCACATACTCGGCGAGGCTGACCAGGAACCCATTACTCGCAAGAAGCCGACCAGCTTCCGCGCCTACGATACTTACATGCGAGGCCTGTACGCATTTGATCGTCGCGGGACGGCCACGTCGCTGGATGACGCCATCGCACTGTTCAAGGAGACCATTGAAATCGATCCCGACTTTGGTCCGGCCTACCTGAAACTCGCGACGTCGTACACGCTGTTGCCGACCTATCGGTCGATGTCCATGTCCGAGGCCAGCGAGCTGGCACTGTCGGCGCTGGACCGGGGCACGGCCGTCGACCCGTCGATCGACGAAGCCGCCAGTGCCGTCCGCGGCTTCTTCCATCACATGGACATGGATTGGTTGAGTGCAGAGGTCGAGTATCGAAGGGCTGTAGACGCCGACATCGTGGACCCGACGTCGCTGCTCTGGTACTCGCGAATGCTGGCCAGCGTGGGCCGGCTCGACGATTCGCTGAGCGTGGCGATTCGTGCGCGGGAAATGGACCCGACATCGGCGATGGTGACCGGTCGCGTGGCGATGGCTTACACATGGATCGGCGATTACGAAAACGCCAACGAACTCTTTGAGCGCGCCAACGAGCTGGGCGCGGGCGGCCAGACGTACTTGCTGGCCTACGCCTTATGCCTCTACCAGCGCGGCGAGATAGGCAAGTCACTCGCCGTGACGGCCGGTGCGTTCGAGGCGGCTGGAATCAACGCCGAGTGGGTCGCGCCGTTGTTTGCTGCGTTCGAGAATCCGGAGCTGGCCAGCGAGGCGCTCGCACAGCTCGATGAGTCAGCCATGTCCGGCACACTGCCCATACAGGTATCGCTGGTCGGAAGGGTGTTGCTCGGTGACATTGAGTCCGCTTTCGGGGTCGCTAGCCGGCTGGCCGACGAAGGTGAGATCTTTGAGATGGACCTGTTGTTCATTCCTCAGTTCAAGCCGCTGCGCGAATACGAGGGTTTCGACGGCCTGATGAGCGAGGTCGGGCTGACAGACTACTGGCAGCAAAAACAGTGCACCTGGCAGGGGCGGTCATTCGCCTGCGAAGGCTAGGGCTCATGCCCATAGTGTGGCCCTGGTTTACCTAGTCCAGCGACGGCTTGCCTCGCTGTTTCTTGACGTCGCCTCGCTTGCGCTTGTCCTCAACACGCTTACGCTTGGCACTGCGCGGTGGCCGGGTAGGGCGCCTGGGTGTGACCGTCACGCTGGCGTCACGGACCAACGCTTTCAGTCGATCGAGCGCTGCATCGCGATTGCGAGCCTGCGTCCGATGTTCCTGCGCCTTGATGATGAGTACACTGTCCTTGCTGATCCGCTTGTCCGACAGAGCGAGCAGGCGTCGCCGCAGGTCGTCCGGCAACGACGGACTGTTAGCGATGTCGAATCGCAGCTGAATCGCGGTTGCAACTTTATTGACGTTCTGCCCGCCGGCGCCCTGTGAGCGGATCGCCGAGAACTCCAGTTCGTCTTCGTCGATAGTGATGTCGTCTGTAAGGCGAATGTCGCTCACCATGTATCCCACAGCGGAGTGACACCGGACGGCAGCGGGGCGTAGCGACCGGGTTGCGACCAGCTCTGTGAACGATGGTGAAAGTCTGAGCCGGCAGACGCGAGCAGGCCAGCCTCGTTGATGATTCGCGCGAGCGCCGACGTCGTGGCCGGATCCTGCGAGCCGCTGCAAACCTCGATAGCAACACCGCCTGCCTGCCTGAAATAGCTGACGAGTTCCCTGAGCTTCGTCTTCGTCAGTTTGTACTTCACGGGGTGCGCCAGCACCGCCTGGCCACCGGCCGCGACGACCCAGCCGACGGCCGTTTCAATCGACGGCCACGATTCCTTGACGTCCCCGATCTTGCCCGCGCCGAGGTAGTGCCGGAACGCGGTCTTTTGGTCCTTCACAAAGCCGATGTCGACCAGGTGCGCCGCGAAATGCGGCCGACCCGGATTTCCGCCGGACCGCTCGAGCACGTCATCGAGCGGGTTTGCGACGCCGAGTTTCTCGAGTCGTTTTGCGATGGTTTCGGCTCGCATGAGGCGCACCTTCAGCTGCTGCTCGATCGCAGCGGTCAGGGTGTCACTCGCGAGGTCGAGCTTCAGGCCCACGACGTGGATCAGCCGTCGCTGCCAGAGGCAGGACAGCTCGATGCCGGTGACCAGTTGAGGCGTCGCATCACCTGCATCATCCAGCTGCGAGAACGCCGCCACCGTATCGTGATCGGTGATCGCAAGAACGTCCACACCGCTAAAAAGCGCATAGGCTGCAAGCTCCGCCGGCGACAGCGAGCCATCGGAACAGTTAGTGTGGGTATGCAGGTCGAACAACATGTCGCGCATTATAGGGGATGCGACGGTGTAGAATGCGCGCGGTCGAAGAGGTCGTATGAACAAGAACAACCTGATCATTCTCGTGCTGTGTCAACTGATCTCTGCGACGGGTTCCATCGTCATGGTCACGCTGGGCGGAATCATCGGCGCCAGCCTGGCTGGCAACCCGGCATTCGCGACCTTGCCCGTCAGCGTCATGGTCGTTGCCGTCGCCGTGACGACGATCCCGGCAAGCTTGTTGATGCGCCGCGTTGGCAGGAGGCCAGGATTCATAATGGCGTCGTTGTCGGCCGCGTTGGCCGTCCTGATCGCGTTGTACGCGCTGCGCGTCGAGAGTTTTTCCTGGTTCATCGTCAGCCTGATGTTGTTCGGCGTGAATATGGCCTTCACCCAGCAGTACCGCTACGCGGCCGCCGAGAGCGTCGAGAGGCGCTACATTCCGCGCGCAATCAGTTTCGTGCTGCTCGGTTCGATTGGCGGCGCGTTGCTCGGTCCGGAACTCGCGACACGCGGGCAGTTCTGGTTCAGCGATACGCCGTTTGCCGGAACGATCGTCTCCCTCGCGTTTCTCTATCTCATACAAGCGCTACTGTTTATTCGGCTGAGCATGCCGGACCTTGCGAGCGAGCAGCAGTCTCCAACGACGAAACGCCCCCTGTCGGGTATCGCGAAGCAACCGGTATTTCTCGTGGCCGTATTGGGCGGTACGGCAGGCTACGGACTGATGACGCTCGTCATGACGGCGACACCGCTGAGTATGCACATCAATGATGGGCACACGCTCGAGGCAACGGCCGACGTGATTCGTGCACACGTCCTCGGCATGTACGTGCCTTCGCTCGTATCGGGATTTCTGATTGAACGTCTCGGCGTCACCAAGCTGATGCTCGCCGGCGTGCTGGGTTTACTGGCGACGTCAGTGATTGGTCTGCAGGGGCAGTCCCTGCTGCATTACTGGTGGGCGCTGATCCTGCTCGGCGTCGGCTGGAACTTCCTGTACGTCGGCGCAACAACGATGCTGACCTACACCTACACGCCAGAGGAGCGATTCGGTGCGCAGGCCGTCAATGAGTTCCTCGTGTTCGGCATTTCCGCGACGGCCTCACTGCTGGCCGGTACCGTGATGCACTACTTCGGGTGGCTGACACTGATGTGGATCCCGATTCCTGTCCTGCTGCTGACCGGGATCGCGCTTATCGTTGTCAGAAGAGATCGACTCTTGCTTCGCGCGGCCTGAAACTGAAACGGCCCGCTGCGCCAGAGTAAGCGCAACAGGCCGTTGCATGGAGATACGTCGATGCCGTAGCAGCCGACGTGTCATCGAGACTCAGAAGTTGTAGACGAACCCGAGCGAGATAACCGGCCAGGCTTTGAAGTCACTGACTTCGTCTTCAAGCTCGAGGCGCTCTTCTTCCAGTGACTGCAGGAACGTCGGGTCGGATGCCAGCAGGCCATCGGCGGTGACTGACACGTCCGGGTCGCCCTGCCACAGCACGCCAAGATCGAGATTCAGACCGACTTTGCCAGCGATGGAGAAGTCGAATCCGAAACCGAGGTAGGGGGAGGTGCTGCTGAATGTAGAGGTGCTGCGAAGCGTGCCGACTTCAGCACCCGTGTAGGTCTCGCCACCGATTACAAAGGATCCATCCTCGGCGCTCTGGAGCTTGAGCTCGTTGCCGTTCGAATGCAGGCCCGCGCTGACGCGCATCGGGCTCAGCGGGAAGTGGAAGTTCGCCGTCGCATAGATCGTGTCGAGGCTCAGCGTCGCGTCGTAATTGACGCCCGCCTGGGTGCCCGTTTCGTCGTAATCGTAGAAATTGGTTCCGACGCGAACGTCAAGATACGGAACCGGACGCCAGGTACCTTCGATACCGGCTCCGAGCGTTCCGGCTTTAACGCCCACGCCGAAGTTGTTGTCGGCAACGGCGCCGCTCGAAGCAACAAGCGCGAGCCACGCCAGACCGAATTTGATAAAGGCTTTCATCGCAGTCATTCCATCCATTGGTCGATGGCGCAACGATAGACGAGCGTCACACTGGGGTCTGTGCGCCGCTTCACAGGCCCGGGCAAAGGCAATTTCTTTGATTATGTAAAAAAGTCACGCACTTATTGTTAAGTTGGACCGGGTCTGTGACGATCAGACGGTCCGTGAAGGATGATGCGCAGCCGCCAACCAGGTCGCAGCAGCTGCAACACGCCGGGTGTTAGGCTCGCAGAGCTGGTTTGCCAGATGTAAACGCGACAGGCTCCAAAAGACTGGTGTTCGTCGCGCTTAGCAATCGTAAACAGGGGATGCAGGATGGGGATCTGGGCTGTCGCAAGAGACATGGCGTCGAAGACGCCGGAAGAGCGTAATCGCTACGTAGACTTTCTCCGTGCCGTGTCCATTCTCGTCGTTGTTATCGGCCACTGGCTGATCGCGACGGCCTGGGTCGTTGACGGCGAAATCGCCGTGGGGCACCTGCTCAAGGACCAGCCGCAGACTCAGTGGCTGACATGGATGTTCCAGGTCATGCCGATATTCTTCATCGTCGGCGGCTACTCCAATGCCGTTTCACTGGAAAGTGCGAAACGAAAGGGCGTCGGTTACGCGGGCTGGCTCGTGACGCGCCTAAACCGACTCGTGTCCCCGTTGCTGGTTCTGATAATTGCCTGGGCCGTAATCTCGCTGGTCATGACGCTAATGGGCGTTCGGGTCGAGGCGATCCTCTACCTGTCGCAGGCTGCATTGATTCCGACCTGGTTCCTCGCGATCTACATCATGGTCGCCATACTGGCTCCCCTGGCGTATCGCTTCTGGCAGCGTGCCGGCTTCCTGTCGTTCTGGTGTTTCGTCGCGATAGCGGCACTGGTCGATCTGGCATTCTTCGCGGCCGATGTCCGATGGCTGGGATGGAGCAACTATTTCTGGGTCTGGCTCGCCGTTCATCAGCTTGGTTTCGCGTGGCGAGATGGCCGTATGGGCGGCGCGCCGATGCCGCTGGTCTATTCGGCGGCCGCGTTCGCGACGCTCTACGTCATGATCACAAAAGGACCGTACCCGCTTGCGATGGTGGGTTCGCCGGACGAGGGCCTCAGCAACACGTTGCCACCCAAGGCGACCCTGATTGCGTTGGGCGTGTTCCAGTTCGGCCTCTTGCTGGCGCTGGAGGGCCCGATGAGAAAGCTTCTGTCCGGGCTGAGACTGTGGACGGCCACGGTGTTGATCAACAGCATGATCATGACCGTCTATCTGTGGCACATCACGGTCATGGTCCTGTTCGGTGCAGTGCTGTACCTGTCCGGCGGTTTCGGGCTGGGCCTCGAGCCGGGCTCGCCGGATTGGTGGTACTCGCGGCCGCTCTGGATCTTCGTACTGATCGCGCTGCTCACCCCGGTGGCGCTGCTGATGTCCCCACTGGAACGGCGCGGGCGCAGCAAGGATGCGAGCGTGCCTTCGGCGCCGCGTCAGATCTCCGGCGCGGTCATGATTTGCCTCGGCGTGTCGCTGCTGGCCATGTACGGCTTCGGTGGCGGACCGTTCGAGCACACTGACATCGCGGCATTTGCGCTGGTCATCGTCGGCTCCGGCCTCAGCGGGCTGCTGCCGAAACTGCGCTAGCTATCGCTCGTCAGGCGAGGCCGGTCGGAGAACGGTCAGGGAGCGAGTTGCGGTTCGCGCATCGCGCTCGCGCCGTACTTCAGGAACAGGCGGGCACGGGCCTTCGGACAGATGTTCGTCTTGTCGAGATCGCCGTTGACATGCGGCAGCGCCAGCACGCGCTCATCCATGACCTTGAACCATAGCGGCGGAATGTACGCGAGCAGGTAGCAGCCGAAATAACCGGTCGGTAGCTGCGGGACGTCCTCGTAGTGCCGCAGCGACTGATACCGTCGCAACGGGTAGGCGTGATGGTCGGAATGCCGCTCGAGGTGGAACAGCGCAAGGTTGCTGAGCAGGCGATTGCAGTTCCAGGAATGATGCGGCGCGCATCGTTCGAGCTTGCCATTCTCATCGCGCAGTCGCAGCAGTCCATAATGCTCGATGTAGTTCGCGCTGCTCAACTGCAGCCACGCGAGCAGGTTATGGATCAGCATGAACGGCAGCATGATCCAGCCGAAAGCGATAACCAGCGACGCGACGATCAGGACCGCGACAGCATGGCTCTGCAGAATCTGGTTGTCGTAGTGCCACGGTGACTTCCCGCGATTGGTCAGGCGCTCGGCCTCCATGTTCCACGCCCGCCGGATGCCGCCGGGTAGCTCGCGCAGCACAAAGCGGTAATAGCTCTCGCCGAGTCGCGCGCTGGCCGGGTCATCGGGCGTCGAGACGTCGCGGTGATGGCCGCGGTTGTGTTCGATCGTGAAGTGTCCGTAGGCGGGTACCGCAAGTGCGAGCTTGGCCAGCCACTTTTCGATCCTCGTATTCTTGTGGCCAAGTTCGTGTGCCGAGTTGATGGCGAGCCCGGAGGTCAGGCCGGCGATGACTGCGAGCCCGAGGATAGCGCCCGGCGACAGTGGCTGGGTGCCGACGTAGGCGGCGATGCCGAATAGCGCGACGAAGTGCAGCGGGACGATGGCGTAGGTCAGGTAGCGGTAGAAGCGATCCTGATCGAGCTGGGGAACAATCTCTTCCGGCGGGTTGTTCGGATCGGCGCCGAACAGGATGTCTGCGACTGGCGCTATTACATAATTCAGGAACAGCGGCAGGAACAGCCAGGCTTCCTGGCCCGTCGATGCATGCAGTGCGATGCCGATAAACGGCTGAAGCGGGTACAAAACGCTGAGAATCCAGAGCCAGCGCTTATTGTCCTGCCAGTATATGGCCTCGCCCGAGGCCGTTGAGCCTGTATATCCGGTCATAGTGCAGGTTAGTATACGCCCTTAAACGCGCAACGGATGCGACGCAGAAGAACAACAATGCCGGCACCTGGATCTATCAACTCAACAAGACCTCTGCTGTCCGCCGGAATCGTCGTCGCGCTTCTGCTCGGCGGCTGCGGCCAGGAAGGCGGTTCGTCTGACCCCGGCAAGACCCAGCTGACCGCCGCAACGCTCGGCGAGCAGTCGATTCTTGCGACGGCGGAATACCTCGCGGCTTCACCCTATGCCGAGGCGGATCTCGAGCTGGGGTCGCGGCAGGCGCGGGTCTGCATGGCCTGTCATACGCTGGACGCCGGCGGCGTCAACATGCTGGGACCCAACCTGCATGGTATGTTCGGACGTGCGGCCGGTCGCATGCCGGGCTTCCAGTTCTCCAAAGCCCTGAGCTCGGCCGAATTCACGTGGACGCCTCGTGCGCTGGATGCGTGGCTGCAGGCGCCGGCGACATTCCTGCCGGGCAACCGGATGGCGTTTGCCGGGGTTGCTAAAGAGGAAAACCGGAATGCGCTGATCGCCTTCCTGATAAGTGAAACTGCGGCGGATAGCGACGAGGCGCCATAACCCATGGATACAGAGAACAGCGCGGAGACCAGCGGGACGACGACCATACGCACGATTGCCGAGCGCCGACAGTTCACCTGGCGTACCGTTTTCTACGGATTCACGCTGTCCCGACGCCGGGATCACCGCCGCGAGGAAGACGGCGAGCCGATATTCATCGACTGGCACCATCCCTGGCTGTTCATCATGTCTGTCGGCACGATGATTCTGAGTGCCGCGGACGCGTTCCTGACCCTGCAGCTGATCGAGAAAGGCATGATCGAGGCCAATCCGTTCATGGCCAAAGCCATGGAATACGGCACCGGTGTGTTCGCGGCGAGCAAGATGACGATGACCGCCGCCGGCATCTTGACACTCGTCTTCCTGGCGAAGGCGCATGTGTTCAACCGGTTCCGAACCGGCCTCTTTATGACGATCTTTTTCTCGAGCTATCTGTGCCTGATCTGCTACGAGCTGGTGAATCTGATGGAGTTGACCTAATTCATTCCAAACCCCTGGAGCATCAGCTAAACTAGCGGCCGTTTTTTCGCGAGCATTGGGCAAGGCTTTCGGCCGGTCAACAACATGAGCAAAACACTGAAGGAGCGCTACGCTTCCTCGCCGCTTTTTGGCAGCAACGCGACGGCCGTTGAGGCCCTGTACGAGCAGTTTTTGCAGAAGCCCGATACCGTTCCCGATGCCTGGCGCGACTACTTCGAGACGCTGGGCGATCCCGATACCGAGATCGCACATTCACCGATTCGCGACAGCCTGCTCGACCAGGCAAGCAGTGACGGGCGGGCCCGCACGCTGCGTCCGGGCAAGGGCGGCGTCTCTTCCGCGGAGAAACAGGCCGCCGTATCGCGCCTGATCCAGGTCTACAGCTTGCGTGGCCACCAGATTGCCGACATCGACCCGCTGGGTCTGATGGAGCGCCCGACGCCGGGCGTACTGAAACTCGAGTACCTCGGACTGAACGAAGCCGATATGGATTCGGAGTTCTTCACCGGCGGATTCGCAGGCACCGGCGGCAAGCGCATGAAGCTGCGCGACATCATCGGCCTCCTGAAGCGCATCTACTGCGGCAAGGTCACGATGGAAGTGGCGCACGTCTCGAGGGCGCGCGAACGACTCTGGTTACGACGGGAATTCGAACGGGCCATCGCCGGCGAGGGCCTGGGCGCCGACGAGCGCACCGGCATCCTGAAGAAGCTGACCGCCGCCGAAGGCCTCGAGCGCTACCTGCATACGCGCTACGTGGGTCAGAAACGCTTTTCGCTCGAGGGCGGAGAGTCGCTGATCCCGATGATGGACGACATCATCCAGCAGGGCGGCAAGACCGGCATCCAGGAAATCGTCATAGGCATGGCGCACCGCGGCCGGATCAACGTCTTGGTGAACATCCTCGGCAAGTCACCGGAAGAGCTGGTCGAGGAATTCGAGGGCAACTACGACCCCGACGAGCTGAAGGGATCCGGCGACGTCAAATACCATAAAGGCTACTCGGCCGACATGAAGACCGAGGGCAACAACGTGCACATCGTTCTTGCCTTCAACCCGTCGCACCTCGAGATCGTCAACCCGGTCGTCGAAGGTTCCGTCCGGGCGCGCCAGGAACGACGCAACGACACCGAACGTTCCGAGGTGCTGCCGTTGCTGATTCACGGCGACGCGGCCTTCGCCGGGCAGGGCGTCGTCACCGAGACTTTCCAGATGTCGCAGACGAACGGTTTTAGAACCGGCGGCACAGTCCATCTCGTCATCAACAACCAGATCGGCTTCACGACCAGCCGCCCGTCCGATGCCCGCTCGACGGACTACTGCAGTGACGTGGCGAAGATGATCGAAGCGCCGGTGTTCCACGTCAACGGAGACGACCCGGAGGCCGCCATTCTCGTGACCCGGCTCGCGCTGGCCTATCGGCAGAAGTTCAAGAAGGATGTCGTCATCGACCTCGTCTGTTACCGGCGTCACGGGCACAACGAGGCGGATGAGCCTTCGGCGACGCAGCCGATCATGTATTCGAAGATCAAGTCACATCGGACCACGCGTGACCTGTTTGCCGAGAAGCTCACGACGCTAGGCATCCTGGCCGACGGACAGGCTACCTCGATGCAGGATGACTTCCGCGAGCTGCTCGATCGCGGCAAGCCGGTGCAGGAGTCGACGCTGGGCATGATCGGCAACGAGTTCACGGTCGACTGGTCCCCGCACTTCAATGCGCGCTGGGACGAGGACATCGACACGACCATCAGCCCGAAACAGGTGGACACATCGGCGCAGGCGATTACCAGTGTGCCGCCGGAGATGAAACTGCACGGCCGCGTGCAGCGCATCATCGACGAGCGCGTGAAGATGTCGAAAGGCGACATCCCGATGGACTGGGGTTTCGCAGAGACGATGGCCTACGCATCGCTGATCAACGATGGCTACAAGGTGCGGCTGGTCGGACAGGACGCCGGGCGTGGCACCTTTTTCCATCGGCACGCCGTCCTGCACGGGCAGAACAGCAACCGCGAGTACACGCCCTTAAGGCACATCACCGATGAGCCCAACGCGTTTCGCGTTATCGACTCATTGCTGTCGGAAGAGGCCGTGCTCGGATTCGAATACGGTTACGCGACGACGGAGTCCGACACGCTGGTCATCTGGGAAGGGCAGTTCGGCGACTTCGTCAACGGCGCCCAGGTGGTTATCGACCAGTTCATCAGTTCCGGCTACGCGAAGTGGGGCCGTTTGTGTGGCATGACGCTGTTCCTGCCGCACGGCTACGAAGGACAGGGGCCCGAGCATTCGTCGGCACGCCTCGAGCGTTTCCTGCAGTTGTGCGCCGAGCACAACATGACGGTCTGCGTGCCGTCGAATCCGTCGCAGATGTTCCACATGCTCAGGCGCCAGATGATTCGCAAGCTGCGCAGCCCGCTGATCGTCATGACGCCGAAGAGCCTGCTGCGCCACAAGCTGTCGACGTCGTCGCTCACTGACCTGTCCGACGGCGAGTTTCGCCTGATGATTCCTGACGATGTCGTCCAGCCAGAGGACGCGAAGCGACTCGTGCTGTGCAGCGGCAAGGTCTACTACGATCTGCTTGAAGCCCGCGACGTCCAAGGTCTGAAGAATGTTGCCATCGTTCGAATCGAACAGCTTTATCCGTTCCCGATCCCGGACTACAAGGCGCTGATCAAGGATCACGCGCAGGTGAAGGACATCGTCTGGTGCCAGGAGGAGCCGCAGAACCAGGGCGCCTGGTACCAGATCCGGCATCGTCTGCAGGAGCCGCTGTCGGACGAACAGCAGCTGTTCTACGCGGGCCGCGAAGGCGCCGCGGCGCCGGCCAGCGGCCTGTACAAAGTCCACGTTCAGCAGCAGCAGGCCCTGGTCGAGGCTGCTCTGGGTATCGAAATCAAAGCCAGTAAATCGGCCAAGCCGAAATAGATGCAACGGAATTTTCAATGACAATCGAAATCAAGGTACCGCAACTTCCGGAGTCCGTGTCCGACGCAACCCTCGTCGGTTGGCACAAGCAGGTTGGCGAACCGGTTAATAGGGACGAAAACCTCGTCGACCTCGAAACGGACAAGGTCGTCCTCGAGGTGCCCGCACCGTCAACCGGCGTGCTGAAGGAGATTCTCGTGCAGGACGGGGCCACCGTTACGGCCGGGGATGTGCTTGCGGTCTTCATCGAAGGTGAGGCCGCTGCCGCGGAGCCGATGGTGGACACGACAGCAACGACGACGGTTGCGACGGAAGCGCCGGAAGTCGAGGCACCTGCCGCCGCGGCAGCCAGCGGCCCCGTCAAGACCAGCCCGGCCGTGCGTCGATTGCTCGAGGAGCACGACCTGGATGCGACGATGGTGACAGGTTCGGGCAAGGACGGCCGGCTGACCAAAGCTGACGTCATGGCGTTCCTGAAGGAAAACGACAGCAGCAACGTAACCCCAAGTGACCCCGTGGCGCCGGTTACGCAGGGCGAAGGGGCCGTCGTCGGTCTGGAGCGGACCGACGAGCGTGTGCCGATGACCCGGCTGCGAGCCCGTATCGCCGAGCGGCTTGTCGATGCGCAACAGACGGCGGCGATGCTGACGACATTCAACGAGGTCGACCTGACTGAGGTCATGGCGTTGCGCAGCGCCTACAGGGACAGCTTCGAGAAGCAGCACGGCGTCAAGCTCGGCTTCATGTCGTTCTTCGCCAAAGCGTCGGTCGAAGCCCTCAAGCGCTACCCGGTCGTCAACGCATCGGTTGAAGGCAATGACATCGTCTATCACAACTACTACGACATCGGCATCGCCGTGTCCGCCGCTCGCGGACTGATGGTGCCGGTATTGCGGGATGTCGACCAGATGAGCTTCGCACAGTTCGAATCACAACTCGGCGACATGGCGAAGAAGGCGCAGGACGGCACGATCGGCATGGATGACCTGACCGGCGGTACGTTTACGATCACGAACGGCGGCATTTTCGGGTCGATGATGTCTACGCCGATCCTGAACCCGCCGCAGAGCGCGATCCTCGGTATGCACTCGATTCAGAAGCGCGCGATGGTCGTCGGCGACGACATCGTTGCCCGGCCGATGATGTACCTCGCGCTGACCTACGATCATCGGATCATCGACGGCCGCGAGGCGGTCCAGTTCCTCGTGACGATCAAGGAACAACTGGAAGATCCGGCCAGACTGCTCTTACAGGTATAGGACTTTCTAATGAGCAAGAAATACGACGTCGTTGTCATCGGTGCGGGCCCGGCGGGCTACATCGCCGCGATTCGCGCCGCGCAGCATGGGTTCAAGGTCGCGTGCATTGACGAATGGCAAAACCGCGACGGCAAGTACGCCTTCGGCGGAACCTGCCTCAATGCCGGCTGTATTCCGTCCAAGGCCATGCTCGAGTCCTCGGAGCTCTATCATCGGGCCAACCACGAGTTCAAGAAACACGGCATCGTCACGGGCGAGGTCTCGCTCGACGTCGGTGCGATGCAGAAGCGCCGTGCCGGAATCGTGCGCCAGCTGACCGGCGGTATCGGCGGCCTGTTCAAGGCGAACAAGGTCGATGGACTGGTCGGGCACGGAAAGTTGCTGGCCGGCAAGAAGGTCGAGTTCACGCCGGTCGACGGCGACCCCGAGATCCTCGAGGCGACGCACGTGGTGCTCGCGTCGGGCTCCTCACCCATCGAGCTGCCGTTCGCGAAGTTTGACCAGGAGACTATCCTCGATTCATGGGACGCGCTGGAACTCGAGGCCGTGCCGAAGCGCCTGGGCGTCATCGGCGCCGGCGTCATTGGCCTGGAACTCGGCAGCGTCTGGGCGCGACTGGGTTCCGACGTCATTATTCTCGAGGCGCTCGAGGATTTCCTTGCCATGGCGGATCGCGACGTCGCCGCGACGGCCATGAAAGACTTCAAGAAGCAGGGGCTCGATATTCGCCTCGGCGCCAAGGTGTCTGAGACCAGCATCAAGGACGGTGTCGTCACCGTCAGTTACGAGGACAAGTCGGGCAGCCAGACGGTCGGATTCGACAAGCTGATCGTCGCGGTTGGACGCCGGCCGTACACCGAGAAGCTGCTGGCCGATGACTCCGGCATCCGCACGGACGAGCGCGGCTTCATCGTTGTCGACGAGGTCTGCCGCACCGAGGTCAAGGGCGTCTACGCCATCGGCGATTGCGTCCGCGGGCCGATGCTCGCGCACAAGGGCTCGGAGGAGGGCGTCATGGTGGCAGACCTGATTGCCGGCGAGTCTGCCGAGGTCAACTACGACATCGTGCCGTCCGTCATTTACACGGCGCCCGAAGTCGCCTGGGTCGGCAAGACCGAGGCCGAGGTCAAGACCAGCGGCCGCGCGTATAAAACAGGCTCATTCCCGTTTGCCGCGAGCGGCCGCGCCAAGGCCATGGAGCAGACGACGGGCATGGTCAAAGTCATTGCGGCCGAGGATGACGACGAGCTGCTGGGCGTGCACATTGTCGGGCCGATGGCTGGAGAGCTGATTTCCGAGGCGGTACTGGCGCTAGAGTTCGCCGCCAGCACCGAGGACATCCAGCGTACGATTCACGCGCACCCGAGTCTCGCCGAGGCCGTCCACGAGGCGGCGCTCGCGGCCGACAAGCGGGCACTGAATTACATCAACCGGTAGGCGATCGTTGCAACGATGCGCGTGGTCCGCTGTCTCGCAGCGGCTGCGACGCCGTCTATCTGTTTACGCCCGTCAGACTTTCCGCTGCACTGAAATAACGTTCGGCAGCTGTTCGAGGCGATTGATCGTCGTGGACAGCGTCGGCAGGTCCTTGATCATGAGGCTGATGTCCATGACCGACTGCATGCTCTCCGTGTCGGTGTGTGTCGCCAGGTCAGTCACGTTGGCCTTTTCGTCCGCGAGTATCGAACTGATGTCTCGCAACAGTCCGCTGCGGTCGTAGGCGCGGAGCGTCAGGTCGACGGGGTATTCGGCGCTCTCGGAGCTTCCCCAGCTGACCTCGATGATGCGCTCAGGGTGCTTCTGGCCCAGGTCGAGTGCGTTCCCGCAGTCCACGCGGTGAATCGTGACGCCGCGCCCCTGCGTGATGTAGCCGATGATCGGTTCCGGCGGCACCGGCCGGCAGCAACGCGCGAAATTCGACATCAGGTCGCCGATGCCGCTGATGGCGACGCCGCCTGTCGTCGACGTTTCGCTCTTCGCCGCGCGACGGATGCGCAGCTGCTTCGGAATATCGTCGCCGCGCAGCTGCTGGATCGCGGTCGCGACGGCGGCGGGCGTCAGGTCTCCCGAACCCAGAGCGACCGACAGCGCCTCAGTGTCCTGAAGCTTCAGCTGGCCGGCGATGTCATCGGTCGGAATATCGCGAACGTTGAGCCTGGCGAGTTCCCGCTCGAGGATGTCGCGTCCCTGCCGTATGTGCTGGTCTCGGTCCTGGTGGCGAAACCAGTTTCTGACCTTGGCGCGGTTCTTCGGGCTCGCGATGTAGCCGAGCTTCGGGCTGAGCCAGTCACGACTCGGGTTCGGTTCGCTGCCGGTAATGATCTCGATCTGGTCGCCGTTTTTGACCTGGTAGGTAATAGGAACGATGCGCCCGTTGACCTTGGCGCCGCGGCAACGATGACCGATCTGCGTGTGAACGTGATAGGCGAAGTCCAGCGGCGTCGCCTTCGCCGGTAGCTCAACGACGTCGCCCCGCGGGCTGATCGCGTAAACGCGGTCCTCGAACATGTCGTCACGGATCTGCTCCAGCAGGTCGCCGGAGTCGTCGCTCGGCTCCAGCATCTGGCGCAGGAAGCGGACCTTCTGTTCGAAGGCGGCCGGCGCGCTGCCGCCTTCCTTGGAACGCCAGTGCGCGGCGATGCCGAGCTCCGCCTGCCGGTGCATCTCGTAGGTGCGAATCTGGATCTCGACGGTCTTGCCCTCGGGCCCGACG
>JAAUXY010159710.1_pt1 | contig 18140 bp, 15 predicted proteins | sample 7278121 | NCBI WGS metagenome assembly JAAUXY01 (sample SAMN14350117, study PRJNA611818) | marine sediment metagenome | isolation source: surface marine sediment (1.8m) | place: French Polynesia: Moorea | collected 2018-08 | reverse complement strand
GCCGCCAGGCCGGCGGTCAGGCGCTCGGCCTCGGGTCCCGGCAGGAAGAGCTTGAAGGCGTGCAGCAGGTTGCTGCGCAGGCGGCGCTGGTAGATCCGCTGGATCCGCAGCAGGCCGGGCGACTGCCGGACCATCGACCAGAAGGCGAGCCAGGCCGAGACGACCTCGGGCACGCACTGGGTCGGCGCGAAGTTGGCGTCGATGATGGCGTGGACCCGCGCCTGCGGGCCGCGGGCCCGGGCCAGGCGCGCCACCGCCTCGCCGCGCAGGGCCTCGACCAGGCTCAGCATGGTCGCCTCCATCAGCCCGGCCTTGTCCTGGAAGTAGTGGGCGATGATCCCGGCCGAGAGCCCGGCGCGGCGGCTGATCCGCTGCACCGTGGTGTTGGCGAAGCCGTCCTCGTGCATCGAGGCGATGGTCGCGTCGATGAGCTGGCGCCGCCGGATCGGCTCCATCCCGAGCTTGGGCATTACTGCCGCCCCAAGAGGTCGTCGAAGTTGGCCTTTACCCTAGGTGTTTTATATTGAACGTTCAATCAATAAAGAACTATAGTTCCGGTCCGGAAGGCGAGTCGGAACTGGGAGGGCTGACGGCCGCGTCGGGTTTCCTCTAGACTTCCGGGACAACAACAAGCCCCGCCGTTCGGCTGCGGGGCGCGCGCGGCAGGACGCGGCGGGCCGACAGGGGCCGGTGCCGGAACCTGCGTCTAGGGGAGGTTGGAAAGTCATGATCGCCAAGCGTTTACTCGCCGTCCTTTCGCTGTCGCTGCTGGTCGCCGCCGGCGCGGCCCGGGCCGCGGAGCCGGAGTCCTGCAAGAAGGTCCGCTTCTCGGACGTCGGCTGGAGCTGCGTCACCGCGACCACCTCGATCGCGGTCTCGATCCTGGAGGGCCTGGGCTACGAGACCAAGGTCGACGTGCTCTCCGTCCCGGTCACCTTCCAGGGCTTGGCCAACAAGGACATCGACGCCTTCCTGGGGCTCTGGCTGCCGACCCAGCAGAGCATGATCGATCCCTACTTCGAGAAGAACCAGATCTCCCGGGTCGCCACCAACCTGGAGGGCGCCAAGTACACCCTGGCGGTCAACCAGGCGGCCTTCGACGGCGGCGTGAAGACCTTCGCCGACCTGGCCGCGAACAAGGACAAGTTCGACGGCAAGATCTACGGTATCGAGCCCGGCAACGACGGCAACCAGATCATCCAGGACATGATCGACAACGACGCCTTCGACCTGAAGGGCTGGGAGCTGGTTGAGTCCTCCGAGCAGGGCATGCTGGCGCAGGTCGACCGGGCCGGGAAGCGCAAGGACTGGATCGTCTTCCTCGGCTGGGAGCCCCATCCCATGAACCGGCGCTTCGAGATGGCCTACCTGGACGGCGGCGACGACTATTTCGGGCCGAACTTCGGCGGCGCGACGGTCTACACCCTGGCGCCGGCGGGCTACAGCGAGACCTGCCCCAACGTCGGCAAGCTGCTGCAGAACCTGACCTTCTCCCTCGACATGGAGAACGAGATCATGGGCTACATGCTGGACGACGGTATGGACCCGGCGGCCGCGGCGGTGAAGCTGGTCAAGAACAACCCGGACCTGGTCGACCGCTGGCTCGAGGGCGTCACCACCATCGACGGCAGTGGCGACGGCGCCGCGGCGGTGAAGAAGCACCTCGGCATGTAGGCCGGCGCCAGCAGTGGACTCACGAAAGACCGGGCGGTCGGCTCCCCTCGGGACCGGCCGCCTCTTGCATTCGGGCCGATGGAAGGGAAGGCGCCCATGGACTCGCTGACGGAGCAGATCGAGGCCTTGAAGATCCCCGTGGGCCTTTGGGGCAAGGATTTCATCGATCTCCTGACCACCAACTTCGCGACCGCCTTCGACCTCGTGTCCCAAGCCATGGAAGCCATGATCGACGGCCTGACCGACGGGCTGCTGTGGTTTCCGCCCCTGGTCCTGATCGCGATCATTGCGGGCCTGGCCTATTGGCTGCAGCGCTCCTGGTGGCTGGTCGGCGGGGTCGTGGTCTCCTTGCTCTTCATCATCAACCAGGGCTATTGGGAGCCGACGATCAACACCCTGGCGCTGGTCGGGGTGGCGACCTTCCTCTGCATGCTGCTCGGAGTCCCGATCGGGATCGCGGCCGCGCATCGGCCCTGGCTCTACACGGCGATCCGGCCGGTCCTGGACCTGATGCAGACCCTGCCGCCCTTCGTCTACCTGATCCCCACCGTGGTGCTCTTCGGGCTGGGCGTCGTGCCGGGCTTGATCTCGACCGTGGTCTTCGCGATTCCGGCGCCGATCCGCCTGACCTACCTGGGCGTCTCCTCGACCCCCAAGCAGCTGACCGAGGCCGCCGAGTCCTTCGGCGCGACCAAGCAGCAGTTGCTGTGGAAGGTCGAGCTGCCCCACGCCATGCCGACCATCATGGCCGGCTTCACCCAGGCGATCATGCTGTCCCTCTCGATGGTCGTGATCGCCGCCTTCGTCGGCGCCGGCGGCCTGGGCACCTACGTCGTGCGCGGCCTGCAGCAGTTCAAGCCCGACATGGGCATCGAATCCGGCCTGGCGATCGTGATCCTGGCGATCCTGCTGGACCGCATCTGCAAGCAGCCGGAGCGCAAGGCCCGGGGAGGCTGAGGCATGGCGATCGTCGCCTTCGTCGACGTCGACATCGTCTTCGGCAAAGACGCCGAGCGGGCCCTGCCGCTGCTCGACCAGGGCCGCTCGCGCGACGAGATCCTGGAGGCGACCGACTGTGTCCTCGGCGTCGCGGGCGCCAGCCTGGAGATAGACGAAGGCGAGATCTGCGTCCTCATGGGGCTCTCCGGCTCCGGCAAGTCGACCCTGCTGCGCGCGGTCAACGGCCTGAACCCGGTGACCCGGGGCCAGGTCCTGGTCCGCGACGGGGAAGAGATGATCGACGTCGCGCGCTGCGACGCTGCCACCCTGCGCCGCCTGCGGACCGACCGCATCGCCATGGTGTTTCAGCAGTTTGCGTTGCTTCCTTGGCGCACCGTGGAAGAAAATGTCGGGCTCGGCCTGGAGCTGCGCGGCATGGCGCGGGAGGAGCGCCGTGCCATCGTGGCGGAGAAGCTCGAGCTGGTCGGCCTGGCGCAGTGGAAGGACAAGTACGCCCACGAGCTTTCCGGCGGGATGCAGCAGCGGGTCGGCCTGGCCCGGGCCTTCGCCACCGACGCCGACATCCTGCTGATGGACGAGCCCTTCTCGGCACTCGACCCGCTGATCCGCACCCACCTCCAGGACGAGCTGCTGGAGCTGCAGCGCCGCCTGAAGAAAACCATCATCTTCGTCAGCCACGACCTGGACGAGGCCCTGAAGCTGGGCAGCGACATCGCGATCATGGAGGGCGGCCGCATCGTCCAGGTCGGCCGGCCGGAGCAGATCGTGCTCGATCCGGCCAACGACTACGTCGCCGAGTTCGTCGCCCACATGAACCCGCTCGACGTACTGCGCGGCGCCTCGCTGATGACGCCCCTGGCGGCGCTGCGGCGCGAAGGCGAGGCCGTCCTGCTGGACCGCGAGGGGCGCTTCCGGGTCGAGCTCGACGGCGCCGGCGCGCCCAGCGCCGTCAGCCTCGACGGCCGGGCCGGCCGCCTGCTCGCCTACGCGCCCGACCAGGACCCCGAGGCCTGGCGCGACGCGGCGCTGATCACCGCCTCGACCGAGATGACCCTGCGCAGGGCGATCGAGCTGCGCCAGGCCAGCGGCCATCCCGTGGCCCTTTTGGAGAACGGCCGCCTTGTCGGGGTCTGCGGCGATGACGAGATCTATAAGGGTATCCTGCGCCAGGCCGCCCTGGCGCCGGCCAAGACCATCGGGGAGGAGGCCACCGATGCGGACTAGCCGCGTTTTCTGCCTGCTCGCGTTTCTGCTCTGCCTCGCCGGCGGGGCGGCGGCGCACTACGTGCGGCTGGACGAGGAGCTGGTCACCAAGGGTACCCTCACCGTCGGCCTCGGCCTCTCGGGCCGGCCCTTCGCCTACCGCCAGGGCGGCGAGGTCAAGGGCTTCGAGGTCGAGATGGCGCGCGCGGTCGCGGCCGCCCACGGCCTGGAGCTCGAGATCAAACAGCTGCCACGGGCCAAGCTGCGGGCCGCCCTCGAGGCCGGCGAGGTCGATGCCATCAACACCCTGCCGCTCAAGCAGAAGGCCCAGGCCGAGGGCCTGGTCCTGCTGCCCTATCTCGCGGTCGGCAACCACATGCTGATTCTCAAGGGCAACCCCTTCCGCATCAACGGCGCCGATGACCTGGGCGGACGGACGGTCGCGGTGACCGGCGGCACCTCGGCCGAGGTCTTCGCCCAGGCGCTCAGCGACGAGCTCCAGGCCGCCGGGCGGAGCAAGATGCGCATCCATTCCTTCCCCAACCACCGCCACACCCACATTCCGGTTTCCATGGGCCACGCCGCCGCCTACTTCGTGCACACGGTCAGCGCGATCGCCACCACCCGCGATCCCGAAAGCCGCATGATGCTGGTCGAGGGCGTGTTCCGGGCCGAGCGCGAGGTCGGCTTCGCGGTGCGTGAAAAGGGCTCGAACATCCACCACGCCATCGAGCACGCCATCGCGGCGGCGGTGGCGACCGGCAAGTACGAGCGCATCGTGGTGGAGTCCGGCCTTCCGCGGGACCTCTCCGCCTTCAAGAAGTGACGGGCAGACAGTGACGGCAGCCCCCGGGCGGATCCGCGGCGTCCTCTTCGACAAGGACGGGGTCCTGATCGACTTCGAGGCGACCTGGGACCCGGTCAACCGCCGCCTGGCGGCGGCGATGGCCGGCGGGGACCTGGCGCTGGAGGCGCGCCTGCTCGCCGCCGGCGGCTACGACGGCGAGACCGGATCCTTGCGGCCCGGCACCATCCTGGCCGCCGGGACCTCGCTGGAGGTGGCGGCCGCCTGGATCGACCACCTGCCGGCCTGGGAGGAGGCGGCGCTGGCCGCGGAGGTCGACCGCTTCTTCGATTCGACCAGCCCCGAGCTCACGGTCCCTTTGCTGGACGTGGCCGCGCTCTTCCAACGGCTGAAGGGCAGGGGGCTCGCGCTCGGCGTGGCGACCAACGACAGCGCGCTCGGCGCCCGGCGCGGCCTGGAGCGGCTCGGCGGCCTCGCCGCGCTCGACTTCCTGGCCGGCTACGACAGCGGCCACGGCGCCAAGCCGGCGCCTGGCATGGCCGAGGCCTTCTGCCGCGCCACCGGCCTGGCCGCTGCCGAGGTCGCGGTGGTCGGCGACAACCTCCACGACCTGGAGATGGGCCGCGCCGCCGGCGCCGGCCTCCTGATCGGCGTCCGCTCCGGCACCGGCGACCCGGCCGCTCTGGCCGCGGCCGCCGATCACGTGATCGACGGCGCCGCCGAGCTGGAGGCGCTGTTGGACGGGCTCTGAGGTCGTGGTGGCGGGCAAGGCAGGAAGGTCTAGCTTCTGTCGGCGCCTGGCGGCTGACTTGCGGCCAATGCGCCGCGGGGCGCCCGCCGTTAGAACCGCGGGGTGTCCTCGCTGCCGGCTTCGCGGCGGCGGCCGCGGCGACGGCGGCCCTCGCGGTCGGGACGTTGCAGAAGGCCGCCAGCCTGCTGCTGCTCGCTGGCGCCGGTCGAGATCGCGCCGAGGCAGGCGACGACCTGCTCCAGGCTGGGCTTGGGCCCTCGCTCGTAGCCCGACAGGGCCTCGTGCATGGCCGCGAGGTGCATCGGCGTCGTGCCGCAGCAGCCGCCGATGATCCGAGCGCCGACGTCGAGGGCCATGCGGGCGTAGTCGGCCATGAGCTCCGGCGTCCCGGTGTAGTGGATCTCGTCCTTGACGAACTCCGGAATGCCGCAGTTGCTCTTGGCCACCAGGACGTCGTCGGGATCGGCCGACTCGGCCATGTTGAGCAGGGCAGCGACCAGTTCGGCGGCGCCGACCCCGCAGTTGCCGCCGTAGGCGACCGGGCGCGGGTCGAGCCGCTTGACCAGGGCCGCGACCTCGCCCGGCATGACGCCCATCATGGTCCGGCCGTTGGTGTCGAAGCTCATGGTGCAGACGATCGGCAGGCCGGTCGCGCCGGCGCCCTCGACCGCGGCCTTCAGCTCCTCGACCGAGGACATGGTCTCGACCCAGAGCAGGTCGCAGCCGCCCTCGGCCAGGGCCTCGGCCTGTTCACGGAAGGCGGCGAGGCCGTCGGCCGCGCTGAGCGGACCCAGCGGCTGGAAGAGCTCGCCGGTCGGGCCGATCGATCCGGCGACCAGGACCCGGCGCCCGACGCTGTCGGCGGCCCGGCGGGCGAGGCGGGCCGAGGCGGCGTTGAGCTCGGTGACCCGGTCCTCGGCCTTGTGCAGCTTCAGCCGATGCCGGGTGCCGCCGAAGGAATTGGTCAGGATGATGTCGGCGCCGGCATCGACGAAGGCCTTGCCCAGGTCGTAGACCGGCTCGGTCCGCTCGACGTTCCAGAGCTCGGGCGCGTCGCCGTGACCCAGGCCGGCCAGGAAGAGATTTGTGCCGGTCGCGCCGTCGGCCAGGAGCCAGGGGCGCTCTGCCAGCATTTCGTGAATCGGATCGGTCATCGGCCGGCCTTTCGAGAGCCGCTGGGAGTGAAAAGGGCGCTGCTCATAGCATAGTGCCGCCCGGCTTGGAAGCACGGGCTCTTTTGCTTTGGCGCCGGCTGGCGCAGACTGGATAGGCAAGTGTTTCGGAGGTTTCGAGTCATGAGACGGTTGTTCTGTGTCCCGGCCTGTGTCCTGGTACCGCTGGCGGGTCTGGTTTTGATGGGTTGCGAGGTCCTGGACTCGGAGCCTGCCGAGACCGCGTCCGCGACCCCGACCAGCGCGCCCGGGGCCACGGCCGTCGCCGTGGCGGCACCGGCACCCGGCCCGGCCTCCGGCGACTGTGCCGCGCGGCCGGACAAGGACTGCGTCCTGGCTCTGGCCCTGGCCGAGGTCGACAGGACCGATGCCGAGGCGAGCAGCCAGCTCGCCGCACTCGGCGCGGCCTGGTCGAAGCCTGAGCTTCTGAAGGAGGCCAAGGCCCTGGCCGCCAGCCGGCCGATGGGCACCGGCCGGGCCTTCAGCATCATCGCGCGGCGCCAGGGGGAGCTCGGCCTGGCCCAGGAGGCGGTCAAGACGGCGGGCAAGATCCCCTGGATCACCGAGCGCTCCTCGGCCCTGGCCAAGGTGGTCGAGGCCCTGGCCCAGCGCGGCGAGTTCCAGGCCGGCCTCGCGGTCGCCGGCAGGATCCCGGTCAGCGAGTACAAGGCCCTGGCCGTGGCCCACGTCATCCGGCTGCAGGCCGAGGGCGGCGAGATCAAGCTCGGTCTGGGCGCGGTCCAGAAGCTGAGCGGCAAGGGCCGCGACCACCTAGAATCCCGGACAACGGCCTTCTCCTGGATCGCGCTCAGCTTCGCGCGGCTGGGTCGGACCGAGGAGGCCCTGGTGGCGGCGCGCAAGATCCGCAAGTCGGACTTCCTGGCCCCCAACCTGGCGGGGGTGGCCGCGGTCGCCGGCCGGCCGGAGCTCTTCGCCGAGGCCGTCGCCGTGGCCGAGAAGGCGCCCAGCACCCTGCGCGACGCCGCCTTGGCCGGAATCGCGCCGCGCATGGCCGATGCCGGGCAGCTGGACGAGGCCCTGGCACTGGCCAAGCAGATCGAGAAGACCAGCTGGCGCGAGGCGGCCCAGGCCGGGATCGTCCCGGCCCTGGCCAGGTACGGCCGGACCCAGGAGGCGCTGGACCTGATCCAGGAGATCACCTTGCCCTTCATGCGCGGCTCGGCGGTCTACGGCCTGGCCACGGTGGCCGAGGACGAGGACCTGGTCCGTCAGCTGCCCTTCCGCGCGCACCGCCTGGGCGCCAAGACCGGCTTCGAGGTCAGCAAGGGCGTGGCCGGCCTGCTGGCGGCCCGCGGCGATACCGCCGCGGCGGCCAGGTCGGCCAAGCGGATCGCCGAATCCGGCCGCCGCGCCGAGGCCCTGGCCGCCCTCGCGCTGCTGTCCGGTGATCGGGGGCTGCTGGAGACGGCCAGCGCCGACAGCCGCGGCTACGCGCCGGCGCTGCACAACCTGGCCGAGGCGCAGGCCTGCCTGGGCGCGCCGGCCGAGGCGATCGAGACGGCGAAGCGCGAGGAATCGCGCGAGGCTCGCATTGAGGCCCTGATCGACGTCGCCCGCTGCCTGCCGCCCGAGGGGCCCTATTGGGCCGAGGACCGGCAGCGCCGCGAGCTGCGCCCGGACCTGCCGCCCTATGGCTTCTCGCCCTGGTCGCCCCAGGGCGCCACCTTCGCCGCCACGGAGTAGGTGGTTCCAGGTCTCTACCGCAGCTGCATCCCTCAACCGCTCGCGGCCGACGCCGCTTCCACCCTCTGCCAAGGGGAGAGGGTGAGGGGAATCTCCCGTCCCGCCGCTGCCTTCAGAAGCTCCGGATCTTGATCACCTGATCCGCCGGGTAAGGGTAGATGAAGAAGGGCCCGACCCGGATATCGCCGGGCACGATCTCGGCCCCGCAGTTGCCGTGGTCGACCACGACGGTCTCGCTGCTCTTTTCGTCGGCCTTGAAGCGGCCGCTCAAGGCGGCGCGGTCCACCACCACGCCGTCCTGATCGATGAAGCTCAGCCAGACCGCCGTCACCGAGGTGAAGTCGTCCCGTCGAAGACCTCGTCGGCGTTGTCGAGCCCGGTCACGTCGAAGACCTCGCCGTCCTGGTTGATTGCCGTGCCGATGATCTCGCCGACCAGGGTGGCGACGGGAAAGGCGTCGTCGATCTCGGGCGGGAAGGGCGCCGGACGGTCCCGTTCGCTGGTCTCTCGCCGGGTGAAGATCAACTCGCCGCTGGCGAAGGTGTAGGTGGTGTCGCCGCAGACGATCGGGAAGGCGGCGAAGTTTGCCAGATCGAACACGTCGACGGTGACCGGCGCTGCGCCGTCGTCGTCGTCCCGGATGCCCAGCCGGCCGTCGTTGATGTCGACGCGCAACTCGCCGTCGATCAGGCTGGTCCGGTAGCCCGGTCCCCTGTGGCGCAGCTCGTCCTCTGCTGCCTCCAGCACCACGCGATCGCCGGTGATGCGCAGTGACCCGCTCGGCGCATCGATCTTGATCCGGCTGCGGGCGCTGCGCCGGTCGTCGTCGTCATCGTCGTCGTCGAAGGCGGGCGCCGGCCCGGCCGCGCCGACCAGCGCGAACACCAGAGCGAGCGCAGCAACCAGCGCGCTACGCTGCGCTTCCCTTGAAGTCATCGAAAGACCTCCCCGTCGTTCCGTTCCTACTGCAAGTCTTGATTGCTTGGTTGGCAGGAAAGTATAGCAGGGATTGCCAAGGCGGCCTAGCCGACGAAAGAGGTCCGGCAACCGCAGGTGGCAGGCCTTTGGCCAGAGGGCGGTGTCGGTCTTTCGGCCGAGCCCGAAGGGGCCCGGGTCAGCGGGCGTAGCCGCCCCACTTGCCGCGGCCGTCGAAGACCGGCTCTTGCCCGGCGCCCGCACCGGGCGCGGCGGTCCCGCGATCCGCCGCCAGCTCGGGGGCGTCCGGCAGCTTCGGGTCGCTCACCAGGCCCCAGGCGGCCAGGGCGAGGATCGCCGAGAGGCCGAGATAGAGCCGGATCCGCGTCCCCTCCGGCGCGCGTCCGGCCGGCTGAAAGCTCTGCGGCTTGGCATAACTCATTTGAGATCTCCTCATCCGAAGCTTGGACCTGTCCTTGGCTTGGCATTGCCGGCAGGTCCAGTCTTGGAAAAGAAATGCGGCGCGTCGCCGCGCAGCGCAAACGACGAATCCCTATCAAGCAGGTCAGAAAATCTAATGCGAGAACAGAGCAGGTCTTCAGCCGGCAGGGCCGAGCGTTCCGTCTCCGCCGGGTGGGGGCCGCCGTCCGCTTGACGGCGGCCCCTCGAAGGACGCGGGCTCGGCCCGGCGTCTCAGTCGGTGTGGATCAGCCAGGTCGTCCGGTACCGCTTGATCTGGCCCTCCTGCAGCCGCGACCAGTAGGACGCGAGCTCCTGCTTCACCACCGGGAAGAGGATGTAGAGCCCGATAATGTTGGCGACCGCCATGGCGAAGATCGCGGAGTCGGAGAAGTCGACCACGGGGCCGAGGCTCATGGAGGAGCCGATGACCACGAAGATGCAGAAGATCACCTTAAAGACGAGCTCGATCTTCTGCCCCTCGCCGAAGAGGTAGGTCCAGCACTTCACCCCGTAGTAGGACCAGGAGATCATGGTCGAGAAGGCGAAGAGCACCACCGCCAGGGCGAGGACGTAGGGGAACCAGGGGAAGACGCTCTCGAAGGCGGAGGAGGTGAGCTCGACGCCGCTCATCCCGGCCTCGTTGGAATAGGAGCCGGTGATGACGATGACCAGCGCGGTCATGGTGCAGATCACCACGGTGTCGATGAAGGGCTCGTGCAGGGCGACCAGACCTTCGGTGATCGGCTCTTTGGTGCGCACCGCCGAATGGGCGATCGAGGCCGAGCCGACGCCGGCCTCGTTGGAGAAGGCGGCCCGCTTGAAGCCCTGGATCAGGGCCCCGATGGCCCCGCCGGCCACGCCTTCCGGGCTGAAGGCGCCGACGAAGATGGCGCCGAAGGCCGCCGGCACCTCGGTGATGTTGGCGAGGATGATGATCACCGCCGCGGTGCAGTAGACCACGGCCATGAAGGGCACGACCTTCTCGGTCACGCGGGCGATCGACTTGATGCCGCCGATGATCACGGCGCCGACGATTCCGGCGACGATCAGGCCGAAGAGCCAGCCCTTGTCGGCCATGAAGCCGGTCTCGCCGCCGGTGATGTTGACGATCTGCTGGAAGGACTGGTTGGCCTGGAACATGTTGCCGCCGCCGAGCGCGCCGGCGATGCAGCAGACCGCGAAGAAGACCGCCAGGAACTTGCCGAGCCCGGCCATGTTCTTCTCGGCCAGGCCCTTGCTCAGGTAGTACATCGGCCCGCCGGAGACCGAGCCGTCGGCGTACTCGTTGCGGTACTTCACGCCCAGGGTGCACTCGGCGAACTTCAGCGACATGCCCATGATGCCGGCCAGGATCATCCAGAAGGTCGCGCCCGGCCCGCCGATGGAAACGGCGATTGCCACGCCCGCGATGTTGCCCAGCCCGACGGTGCCCGAGAGCGCGGTCGCCAGGGCCTGGAAGTGCGAGACCTCGCCGGCGTCCTTGGGATCGGCGTAGTCGCCGCGGATCAGCTGCATCGCGTGCTTGAAGGCGCGGAAGGAGATGAAGTTGAAGTAGACCGTGGCGATCGCTGCGGCGATCACCAGCCACATGACGATCAGGGGGAACTGGACCCCGAAGACCGGCACCGAATAGAAGATGATGCCGACGATGAAATTGGATATCGGGGCGATCGCCTCGTTGATGGCGGTGTCGATCCCGCGCTCCTGCGTCTCCTGCGCAAGCGCGGCCGGAGTCCAGAAGAGAGCCAGCAAAGCGGCTGCGATCAGCTTTTTCATGGGTGCCTCCCAGGGCCTTTTTCTTGGCGCGCCTGTCGCCGGAGTCTCCGGGGAAGGCCGCGCAATGAATCGTGAAGTCGGTGGTGGTGACTCCGGTCAGGGCACGACGGTGACCGGAACCGGCGAAATCTGAACCAGAGATCCGGCAACGCTGCCGAAGAGCATCGCCTTGATCTTGGACAGACCGCGCCTGCCGATGAATATTTGGCAGGCACCTTTCTCGCTGGCCAATGCGCTGAGCACCTCCGCAGCATGGCCGTGGCGGACCACGCCCTCGACCTCAAGTCCCTCGCCCTTGAGCGAGGCGACGAGGGGATCGAGGACCTGGCTCTGGGCCCGGGCGATCTCCTCCTCACGTCGCTTGTGGCGCTCTTCGTTTTCCTCGGGGGTGTTGAAGGTATAGGGCGACCACTCGATCACGTGGGCGACGATGAGGCGGGCCTTGCCCGCTTTGGCGCGCAGCTTCGCATAGTCGGCCGCGCGTCCGGCAGGCTCGCTGCCGTCCACGGCCAGAAGGAATGTGTCCGTCATGCTTCCCCTCCCGAGCGTCGGGCGGCGATGCGACGAACCTCCACTGCGACTTGATCTCGAAACGACTACTGGGAGTCCGTCGTGACGCCCGTCCGCTCTCCTGTTCCACCCAAGACAATGCCGAGCCCGTCGATGTAACCGGGCGCGTCCGGGTTCGTTGCCCGGACCTGGACAGCGGTCCTCAATGGACCCCTTGAGCGCGATCAGTGTGGCCCTGGCTCAATCGCGGGTCCAGGATTTAGTTGGCGGCGGCAGAACCGCGAAATCAAACGCTACGCCCTCAGCGCCGCGTTCTCCGGGTCGTAGGGGCTTTCGGCGATGATGCGGGCGGGGCGGCGCTGGTCGAGGACGCGGACCTCGCAGGCGCGGCCGATCTCGGCGAAGTCGCTCTTCACGTAGCCCAGCATCAGGGACTTGCCGACGTGGTGGCCGTAGCCGCCGGCGGTGCCGCGGCCGACCACCTCGCCGTCCATGAAGACCGGCTCGTTGCCGAAGGGATCGGCGTCGTCGGCGTCGATCTCGATCGTGCAGTAGGTGTTGGGCACGCCTTCCTCCTGCTGGCGGACCAGGGCGTCGCGGCCGGTGAAGTCGCCCTTGTTGAGCCGCACGAAGCGCTTGAGGCCGGCCTCCAGGGCCGAGTTCTCGGCGTTAAGGTCGGTGCCCCAGAGCCGGTAGGACTTCTCCAGGCGCAGGGAGTCCATGGCCCGCATGCCGGCCAGGCCGATGTCGAACTCGCGGCCGGCCTCCATGAGCGCGTCATAGAGGTGGTTCTGGTACTCGATCGGGTGGTGCAGTTCCCAGCCGAGCGAGCCGACGAAGTTGACCCGCAGCGCCCGGACCCCCGGCGCGAAGCCGACGGTCATCTCCTGCAGGGTGAGCCAGGGGAAGGCCTCGTTGGAGACGTCGGCGTCGGCCAGCTTCTCCAGCACCTTGCGCGCGTTGGGCCCGGCGAGGACGAAGACGCCGTACTGGGTCGTGGTGTCCTTGAGGATCACCGAGCCGTCACGCGGCAGGTTCTTTTGCAGGAAATCCAGATCGTAGTCGTGGGCCGCGCCCGAGGAGATCAGGAAGAAGCGCTCGCCCCAGAGCCCGTCGGCCAGGCGGCTGATCGTGAACTCGGAGCGGATCGACCCCGAGGGGTTGAGGGCGTGGGCGAGGGTGATGCCGCCGAGCTTTTTCGGGATGACGTTGGCGACGAGGCGGTCCAGGAAGGCGCGGGCGCCGGGGCCCTCGACCTCGAACTTCGAGAAGGCCGAGAGTTCGATGACGCCCACGTTCTCGCGGACGGTGCGCACCTCGTTGCCGACGTGCTCGAACCAGTTCGAGCGACGGAAGGAGTAGAGGTCCTTGCGCTCCGTGCCCGCGGGCGCGAACCAGTTGGGCCGCTCCCAGCCGAAGCGCTGGCCGAAGACCGCGCCGGCCGCATCCAGGCGGTCGTAGCAGGGCGGCGCCTTCGCAGGACGGCAGCCCGGGCGCTCTTCCATGGGATAGTGGATGATAAAGACGTGCTCGTAGGCCTCCTCGTTCTTCAGCCTGGCGAAGTTCTTGGAGACCACGCCGAAGCGCCGCGGATCGACGCCGATCATGTCGACCGTGGGTTCGCCCTCGACCATCCACTCGGCGAGCTGCCAGCCGCCGCCGCCGGCCGCGGTGATGCCGAAGGAATGGCCCTCGGAAAGCCAGAAGTTGGGCAGGCCGAAGGCCGGGCCGACCATGGGATTGCCGTCCGGCGTGTAGGCGATGGGGCCGTTGACGATGTCCTTGATGCCGGCGTTCTCGAAGCTGGGCACCCGGGCCATGCAGGCCTCGACGTGGGGCATCAGGCGCTCCAGGTCGCCCGGGAAGAGGTCCTTCTCGAAGCTGGCCGGCACGCCGTCGGCGAAGCGAGCCGGGGCGCCCTTCTCGTAGGGGCCGAGGATCCAGCCCATGCGCTCCTCGCGGAAGTAGTACTGGGCGTCGGACTCGCGGAGGATCGGCAGCTCCGCGTTGCCGGCCTCGCGGTAGTCCTTCAGCACCGGGTCGACGTCGGTGACGATGTACTGGTGCTCGACCGGGATCGAAGGGATCTCCAGGCCGACCATCTTGGCGGTGGCGCGGGCGTAGTTGCCAGTCGCGCAGACCACGTGCTCGCAGGCGATCTCGCCCTTGGCGGTCTTGACGATCCACTCCAGGCTCTCGCTGCGCTCGATCCCCGTGACCTCGGTCTGCTGGTAGATCTCGGCGCCGTTTTGCCGGGCGCCCTTGGCCAGGGCCATGGTTACGTCGACCGGCGCGATGTGGCCGTCGGTCGGGTGCCAGAGCGCGCCGACCAGGCCGTCCATGGAGGCGAGCGGCCAGAGCTTCTTGATCTCTTCGACGCCGATCAGGTGGCATTCGACGCCGATGGTCTCGGCCGTGCACTGGTAGTTGCGGTACTCGTCCATGCGGTCGCGGTTGGTCGCCAGGCGCAGGTTGCCGGTGTTGTGGAAGCCCACGGCCTGGCCGGTCTCGGCCTCCAGCCTCTTGTAGAGCTCGACCGAGTACTGGTGCAGCTGGCCGACGCTGTAGCTCATGTTGAACAGCGGCAAGAGGCCGGCGGCGTGCCAGGTGGAGCCGGCGGTCAGCTCGGTCCGCTCGAGCAGGACCACGTCGTTCCAGCCCTTCTTGACCAGGTGATAGAGGACGCTGACGCCGTTGACGCCGCCGCCGATGACAACCACGCGGGCATGGCTCTTCATGCCGAATCTCCTCGCTGCCGTCCCCCGCAGGCCGCCCGGCCGCCCTGGGCCGGTTTTCTGTCCTGATTACAGCCTCTTAGAGGGTATGTCTCAAGGAAACCATGGTCCCTCGGCGCGCCCCGGTCCCCCGAAGGTGCGACGCTGCCCGCCGAATTTCCGACATGCGGCACCCCCTGACGGGACCGATCCCGGCACCGCCGCCGCGATTGCGCGCAGGCCGGTCGCTGGGGCGACAGAGCGGCGGTGCTGCCTGGGCGGACTATCGCCGCAAGACAAGGCTTTGGGGACAAGGGCCATGGCAAATCCGGCAGAGATCGCCAGGGCGCGTCGGCGCGGGCGCGAGAGCGGCGGCCGCGAGGCGCGGCGGGCGGCGCGCGGCGGCGGCAGGAGCGAGCAACTGCGCTTCATCCAGCGCAAGATCCCGGTCTACGAGATCCTGAGCGAGGAGGGTCTGGCGCTCTGTGAGCAGAACGCCGAGACCGTGCTGCAGGAGATCGGCATCGAATACCGCGACGACGAGGAAGCGCTGAAGATCTGGAAGGACGCCGGCGCCGACGTCGACGGCGTCCGGGTGCGCTGCCCCAGGGGCATGTGCCGGGAGATCATCCGGAAATCCACGCCCGCGCGCTTCACCCAGCACGCCCGCAACCCGGCGCGCAGCGTCGAGATCGGCGGCGACGCCACGGTCTTCGCGCCGGTCTACGGCCCGCCTTTCATCCGCAACCTGGACGAGGGCCGCCGCTACGCGACCATCGAGGACTTCCGCAACTTCGTGAAGCTGGCCTATGTGGCGCCGGCCATCCACCACTCCGGCGGCACGGTCTGCGAGCCGGTCGACCTGCCCGTCAACAAGCGCCACCTGGACATGGTCTACAGCCACATCCGCTATTCCGATAAGCCCTTCATGGGCTCGGTGACCGCGCCGGAGCGGGCCGAGGACAGCCTGGCCATGGCCAAGCTGGTCTTCGGCGAGGCCTTCGTCGCCGAGAACACGGTCATGGTCAGCCTGATCAACGCCAACTCGCCCATGACCTTCGACGGCACCATGTTGGGCGCGCTCAAGGTCTACGCCCGGGCCAAGCAGGCGGTGATCGTCACCCCCTTCATCCTCTCCGGGGCCATGGCGCCGGTGACCCCGCTCGGGGTCATGACCCAGACCCTGGCCGAGGCCATGTCGGGCATCGCCTTCGCCCAGCTGGTGCGGCCCGGCGCACCTTGCATCCTGGGCAGCTTCGCCAGCTCGATGTCGATGCAGTCCGGGGCGCCGACCTTCGGCACGCCGGAGCCGGCGCTGGTGCTCTACGGCATGGCCCAGCTCGCCCGTCGCCTGGGGGTGCCCTTCCGCTCCGGCGGCTCGCTCTGCGGGTCCAAGGTGCCGGACGCCCAGGCCGCGCACGAGAGCAGCCAGACCCTGCTGCCGACGGTCCAGGCCGGGGTCAACTTCGTGCTACACGCGGCCGGCTGGCTGGAAGGCGGCCTGGCCTCCTCCTACGAGAAGTTCGTCATCGACGCCGACCAGCTCGCCATGATGCAGGTCCTGACCCAGGGCTACGATCTTTCGGAGAGCGGCCAGGCCATGGACGCCCTGCGCGAGGTCGGGCCGGGCCAGCACTTTCTCGGCTGCGCCCACACCCAGGCCAACTTCGAGACCGCCTTCTACCGCTCGCCGGTCGCCGACAACAACTCCTTCGAGCAGTGGGAGGCCGAAGGCGCCCTGGACACGGCCCAGCGCGCCAACACCCTGTGGAAGAAGTGGCTGCGGGATTACGAGGCGCCGGCCCTGGACCCCGGGATCGACGAGGCCCTGCAGGCCTACATGGCCCGGCGCAAGGACTCCGAGCCCGACGCCTTCGCGTGAGGCCGCCGGGCGCCGGCGCTACTCCGTCGACCTTACGGGCTTGAAGAGCGAGAAGGCGCCGCGCAGATCGCCTTCCGCGAAGCCGACCGCCTGGTCTTCCGGATAGGCCTCGCGCAGGGCTTCGGCCACGCCCGGTGCCAGCTTGCTGCCGTGGCAGCCGAGGCAGGCCTTCTGGACCGGGATCGCCTTCATGAAATGAACGCCGCGCTCGCCCTTGTAGACGGCCGTCTGCACGGTCTCCATCTCGGGCAGGGGCTCGCCCCGGGCGGCGCGGGCGGCGTAGGCCTGCAGCACCAGCAGCTCCTGTGTCCGCGGCCGGTTCTCGGGGTTGCGGACCTTGAGGGCGGTGCGGCGGATGTCCCAGCCGGTCTCCTCCTTCAGATCGGCGGCGACCTGCGGCGCCAGGTGCTGACAGGCGGACACGGCGCCGCCGGGCCCGCGCTCGTCCTTGGCCACCTTCAGCTCCGCCTGCATCGCGGTGACCAAGCGCTTGATTACCGCCTTGGCCTCCTTGGCCCGGGCTTCCAAGGCTTGGGCGTCGGGCTCCTGCGCCGTCGCCGGTGCGGCCAGCATCGCGGCGATCAGGGCCAGCCGTAACACGTGCTTCATCAAGTCTCTCCCTTCGTCCTCTTCCTTTCGCCGGCGCGCCGCCAACTTTGGATATCGTAACTTCGAAGATTCGAATATATTGACACTGTAGCGAGCTTTGTTTGAGAATCCAAGCCTGTTTCGAAGCGAGGAGAGGGCGCGGGATGGATCCGAAGGAAATGCGGCGCACGGCGCCCGCGATCGCCGAGCTGATGAAGGTGCTGTCCAACGAGACCCGCCTGATGATCCTCTGCCTGCTGGTCGAGGGCGAGCGCTCGGTCAATGACCTGGCCGAGACCCTGGGAGTCCGTGGGCCGACGATGTCCCAGCAGCTGGCGCTGCTGCGCAAGGACGGCCTGGTCAAGACCCGCCGCGAGGGCCAGACCATCCACTACAGCCTGGCCCGCGACGACATCCGGGCGCTGATGGGCTTCCTCCACGACAGCTATTGCGGTGCCGCGGGCAGGCGCGGCCGCAAGTCCCGCGCGGCCTGAGGGCCGGCCCCGTGCCGAGGGTCGCGCTCTCGGTCGCGGCCTGCCTGATTCTCGCCGCCTGCGAGAGCTTGCTCTTCTATCCGACGGCGGACCTGACCGGCGATCCAGGGCGCCTCGGGCTTTCCTATCAGGAGATGAACATCGAGACCGCCGACGGGCTGGCGTTGGACGCCTGGTTCCTGCCCGCCGAGGCGGCGCGGGACACGGGCTGCACCTTGCTCTTCCTGCACGGCAACGCCGGCAACATCAGCACGCACCTTCCCATCGTCACCTGGCTCCCGGCGGCTGGCTACGGCGTGCTGCTCTTCGACTACCGCGGCTACGGCCGCTCGCCGGGCGAGCCCAGCCTTTCGGGACTGCGTCGCGATTTCGATGCGGCGCTCGACGCGCTGCTGGCGAAGGATGGCATGGCGCCGGGAGACGTGGTCGTCTTCGGCCAGAGCCTGGGCGGCGCGGTCGCGGTGACGGCGCTCGCCGCCTCGCCCCACCGCCATGAGGTCAAGGCCCTGGTCATCGAAGGCGCGCCTTCG
>JAAUXY010047917.1_pt1 | contig 18168 bp, 18 predicted proteins | sample 7278121 | NCBI WGS metagenome assembly JAAUXY01 (sample SAMN14350117, study PRJNA611818) | marine sediment metagenome | isolation source: surface marine sediment (1.8m) | place: French Polynesia: Moorea | collected 2018-08 | reverse complement strand
CTGTCCATCGCGTAGAGCAGCCATTCGTCGACCCGGAAATCACGGTGGAACCAGAGAGCATGGTCGAGGCTCGCCATGATCATGCGGTCGCGTTTGAAAGAAAGCCCGTGAGGCAGTGTCGACGTACCGAGCAACTCGAAATCCGATACGTAAGCCAGCAGGTTCTGATGCAGCGTGAAATCATTGGGCAAGCGGTCGACCGCGCGAATCCAGACCTCGTGCCTGGGCGGCAGCGGCTCGGTGTTGTCGAAATCGATCGGGTTGACCGGCCGGAGTTCGAACGGGCGCTTCTTCGTGACAAAGCGACGCATCTTGACCGGGATCTTCTCGAGCTGTTCCGGCGGCACCTGCGTCAGGTCCGTGAGACCGTCGGGCCCGTCCACGTCGGGCATGTCGGCCTGATGTTCGAGGCCTTTTTCAGCCCGATGAAACGAGGCAGCGAGATTCAGGATCGGCCGGCCGTGCTGGATGGCGACGACGCGGCGATTGGAGAAGCTACCGCCGTCGCGTGAGCGATCGACCTCGTAGACGATGGGTGCGTGCATGTCGCCGCGGCGCAGGAAGTAGGCATGCAGCGAGTGCGCGACGCGGCCCTCGACGGTGTGCTGAGCCGCCGACAATGCCTGGCCGAGCACCTGCCCGCCGAAGACCTGCATCGTGCCGATGTCGCGACTGTCGCCGCGAAAGATGTTGTCCTCGATGCGCTCGAGCTTCAGGAGACTGACGAGATCGGCAAGCACCGGGTGCATGTCGAATCAATCCGCGATGCGACCGCCGTCGACCCAGATACCCGTGCCGCTGACGAACATGGCGTCGTCACTGGCCAGGAACAACACGACCTTGGCGACGTCGACCGGTTCGCCGACGCGTTTGGCAGCCGAGTTGGCGATGCAGAAGTCGCGCAGCGCTTTGTGTTTTCGAAATACCTCACGACTCTGCGGGGTCATGATCGCGCCCGGCTGCACGTAATTCGCCGTGATGCCGAAGTCACCGCAATCGGCGGCAAGTCCCCGGGTCAGTGCCGCGAGGTCCTGCTGGGCGCGGGTCGCGATCTCGACGGCGCCGGCCGCAAAGCAGCTGCGCAGGAACCCGATATTGATGATACGGCCGGCGGGACTCTTCTTCAGTTCCGGCAGCGCGGCGCGGCACAACTCGGTGGTCAGTTCTGCGCGCGTGCGAACGAGCCGCGCGAACTGGTCGTCCGCTGCCTCGAGCGGCGCATCGGGCTGCAGCGGAAACTCGTTGACCAGAATGTCGACCCGACCGATGCGCTCCACGGCGTCACTGACGAGTGCCGTCATCGAACCCGGATCGCGCAGATCGGAAACGAGGCCGTGCACGCCCTTGACCGGTGCAAACGTCTGTTCCACGCCGCTGTTGGCCGAGTCGACAGCGAGTACTTCGGCGCCGTGCTTGACCAGCGTCCGCGCGGTCGCCTCGCCAATGCCGCTACCGCCGCTTGTGACGAGCGCTTTGAGTCCGTACAAACGCAGGGGTTCAGCCATCCGAATTCCTCAGTGCCGTGAACGGCGCGGAACGCCTGTCACTCAGATAGCTGATAGTCGGCGAATTGTTTACGCAATTCAATCTTCTTGATCTTGCCTGTCGCCGTGTGCGGCAGCTCATCGACGAACGCGACGTCGGTCGGTATCCACCATTTGGCGACCTTGCCCTCGAAGTAGGCGAGCATCTCCTCTTTGCTGACGTCCGCGCCTTCCGCTCGGACAACGACCAGCAACGGCCGTTCCGTCCACTTCGGGTGCGGCACGCCGATGACCCCCGCCTCGGCGACGCCGGGGTGCCCCATCGCCGTGTTCTCCAGCTCGATCGAGCTGATCCACTCGCCGCCGGACTTGATCACGTCCTTGGTGCGATCGGTGATCGCCATGTAACCGTGCACGTCGATCGTGGCGACGTCGCCCGTATCGAACCAGCCGTCGTCGGTATGCGAGCCCGCGCTGCCCTCGAGCTTGTAGTAGTCGCTGCAAATCCACGGGCCGCGAACCTGCAGGGCACCGTAGGCGACGCCATCCCAAGGTAGTTCCTTGCCCTCTTCGTCGACGATGCGCAACTCGCAACCGTAGATGCCTCGCCCGGCCTTGGTGGCCAGGTCGATTTGCTCGTCGTCACTCAGCGATTCCTGGCCGGCCTTCTGCGTGTTGCAGGTTCCCAGCGGGCTCATCTCGGTCATACCCCAGCCTTGCCGGACCTCGACGTCGTGTTTGTGGCGAAACTCCTCGATCATCGATCGCGGCACCGCCGCACCGCCGATAACCGTGCGCTCGAGCTTCGACAAGGTCTTGTCCGCTTTGGCGCAGTACTGCAGCAATGCCAGCCAGACCGTTGGCACGCCGAGCGCCAGTGATACGTCCTCCGAATCGAGCAAATCGTAGAGTGCCTCGCCATCGCCCATCTTCGGGCCCGGGAACACGAGCTTGGAACCGGCCATGAATGCGGAATACACGATGCCCCAGGCATTGACGTGGAATAGCGGCACGACCGGCAGCACGTTGTCGCGGCTCGACAGGTTGACCACATCCGGCGCGACGGCCGCAAAGGCGTGCAAGACCGTTGAGCGATGATCGTAAAGGACGCCCTTCGGATCGCCGGTCGTGCCCGACGTATAACAGAGTGCCGACGCCGTTTGCTCGTCGAATTCGGGCCATTCGAAGTCGTCATCTCCCTCAGCCAACAGCGTCTCGTAACAGATGACGTTGTCGAGTTTGGATTCGGGCATGTTGTCCGGACTCGTCAAAATGACGAAGCCCTCGACACCCGAGATGTTGTCGCCGAGTGCCTCGAGCAATGGCACGAACATGGGGTCGGTGAAAATGTAGCGGTCTTCCGCGTGATTGATGATGAAGACGAGCTGCTCAGCGAACAGGCGCGGGTTGATCGTGTGGCACACGTAGCCGCTGCCGCTGACGCCGTAGTAAATCTCCAGGTGCCGGTAGTCGTTCCACGCCAGCGTGCCTACGCGATCTCCGTGTCTCAGCCCGAGCTTGCCGAGTGCGCTGGCGAGCCGCTTCGATCGCTTTACGGCATCGGCGATCGTGTAACTGTGCCGTGGATTGTCCGACGTCACCGAAACGATTTCGCGACTGCCGTGAAAGCGCGCCGCGTGTTCGGCGATCGACGAAATCAGGAGCGGCGTGTTCATCATCAGTCCGTGCATTTGTAATTACCTCTTTGTCAGCGACGGATTCAGTGGCGAGCGGCTTAATTTAACAGAACGGTCACCGTGCCGTCATTTGCCTGACAGAGGTCACGGAATCGCCTGTGAACGGCGGCTGGAATTCGTCCAAACCGTGGTATGCTCTGCCGGCAAGGGCACCCGGGCGGTTGACGAAAGCGGCTGTTTCCTCTGGAAAAACTCGACAGCCGAAGCTTCTCGTACATGCCTTGGGAGAGTTCACCTGAACACCGGCGCATTCCATTGCTGCGCCTCTCCAAAAGGGGGGAGAAATGAAATCGACGTTTACTCATTCGCGGGCGATCCTGAAGCTGGCTTTAGCCGGTATTCCCGGTTTCGCGCTCTGCCTGACGGCCTTCGCCCAGGACGACGTGGACATGGAAATCGAGGAAGTCGTGGTCTACGCGCAAAAGCGTGCACAGAACATCATGGACGTGCCGGTCGCAGTGACAGCGATCAGCGGTCAGATGATCGAGGACTCCGGCATCAAGGACGTGTTCGACCTGCAGCAGAACGTGCCCAGCCTGGTCGTCGGCCAGAGCCAGACGGCAACAACGTCCAATTTCTCGATTCGAGGTCTCGGCAGTACGTCAAACAACTTCGGCGTCGAGTCCTCGGTTGGCTTGTACGTCGACGGCGTCTACCGCTCGCGGCAGAGCTCGATCATCAACGACCTCGTCGACATAGAGGCGGTCGAGGTTCTTCGCGGGCCGCAGGGAACGCTGTTCGGCAAGAACACGGCGGCCGGCGCGATTTCGATTCGCTCAGTCGCACCCAGCCAGACGCCGGACGCATTTGTCGAGGCGTCTGCCGGCGACTACGGTCTGATGCGTTTTAGCGGCGGAACCAACATCCCGCTCAATGACAAGCTCGCGTTTCGAGGCACGGTGTTCGGGTCGCAGCGTGACGGCTACGTCGATGACGACAACTTTGGCTCCGACGTGCACAACGATCGCGATCGCATGGGCGCCCGCCTACAGCTCGGCTACGAGGGCGAAAATTTCGACATGCGAATCATTGGTGACTACGCCCGCATCGACGAAGTGTGCTGTGTGGCCGTATCGAGGGTCGACAGCCTCTTCTCGCAGGCGTCGCTGGCCGGCACGCCCGTACCCGGCTCGGATGCCGCGGTCCTGGCGCTCGGCGGCACGGTATTCACAAACTTCCCGTATCCGGATGCCTTGCTGCAGGGACTGACGGCGAATCCGCCGTTCAATCTCGGATCGATCGTTACCGGCGTGGGATTCGAGGACCATCGCGTCAGGTACGACACCCTGCCCGATTCCGAGAACGAGGATCGCGGTATATCGGTCGAGTTCAACGTCGACATGGGCGGCCCCACGTTTACATCGATTACCGCCTATCGGGCTTTCGATACCTTCGACCTCATCGACGTCGACTTCACGGACGTGCCCATCCTGACGCGCACTAACGACGCCGCACAGACGTCGTTCTCACAGGAGTTCCGGCTTGCGGGCGAATTCGGCGAGAACAGCAACTACGTCGCCGGCCTTTATTACTTTGGCCAGGAAATCGACCAGGTTACGTTTAACGACGCACCTGCCTTCGCCGAGGGCAGCGCCGCCGCAACGTTTTACGGCCAGGTCACCAGCCTTCCCGGTACGCTGCCCGGCCTGCCGCTGGCCGTATTCATTCCGCAGGACCCACGCATCCAGGCCGTCGAAGACGGCGTCAACGCGGTTGCCGCTAACTTCGGCGCACTGGGATACCAGCCTGCCGGGCCGCCGATCCTCCCCGGCTCGTTTTCGGTCGACAACGTGCTCCAGGAACACGAAGGCTACGCCGCGTTCTTCCAGACGGATATTGGTTTCGGCAACGATTTCATCCTGACGCTCGGCGGGCGCTACACGGATGAGGAAAAAGACATCTCCGCCGTTTACACGCAGAACATCCCGTTCGATCCTGCCACCGTTCCGGATCTCGGACTGATGTCGATCCAGCTGTGTTCGCTGGATCCCGTTTGCGGACCGACGCTGCCGCCGGGTGCACCGGTGTTCGACCCCGTCAACTCGTTGCCGATTTTTGCGCCGTTCTTTGCGCCGGGCTGGGCCACCTGGGTATTCCCGCCGCTGGCGCCACGCGCGGACGTCAACGAGACCATCAGCGACGATCAGTTCACGGGCAATGCCAAGCTCACCTGGTTCGCCACCGAAGACGTGATGGTCTATGCGTCGTTTTCGACGGGTTTCAAAGCCGGCGGCACCAATACCGACCGCATCGAGCCGGCATTCCCGCAGACGTTCGGGCCCGAGACGTCGGAGTCGATCGAGATCGGTATGAAGGGCGACTTCGGTCCCGTGCGACTGGCGGTCGCCGTCTATGACACGGCATTCGAAGACTTCCAGGCCAATACGTTCACGGGCACCGGCTTCTTCCTGCAGAACGCGGGTGATGTCGACACGCAGGGGGTCGAAGTCGAGTTTATCTGGAACGTCAACGACTACCTGTCTTTCGACGGCTGGTATGCACGCAACGAAGGTGAGTACAAGTCCTTCGTCGATGGCGTCTGCCAGGATGCATTCGAATTCCACACCGGTATGGATGACCCGGGCCGCGACGACCCGAGCCCGTTCTTCCCGGCGCAAACCTGTGACCGCACCGGTGAGAACGTTCCGTACAACTCGGAAGACCGTTTCTTCGTCGGCGTAAACACGAACTTCCCGGTCGGCAACAACGAATTCTTCCTGCGCGCTGAGTACTCACACGCATCCGACCTGATTACGGATGGCGACAACGACCCGTTCGACCTTCAGGACAGTTTCGGGATTCTTAATCTGCGTCTCGGCCTGGACATCCCGCAATGGAACTCCACGGTTACTCTTTGGGGCCGAAACGTCACCGACGAAAAATGGTATGCAGGTTCCTTTGACCCGCCCGCACAGGAAGGGCGCGTCAACTCCTATCCAGCGGAGCCGGCCACTTATGGCATCACGTTCCGCAAGAACTGGGACTGATCTGACCGGTCTCAACAGGGGCAGCAGGCGACGCCTGCTGCCCTTTTTCGTTGCGTCGGGAGGAAGCAATGAGCAATGAAATGCTGACCGTCGGGCTCGCGCAGATCGCACCCGTCTGGCTGGACCGGAAACGCACGCTCGACAAGGTCGTGAGCTGGATCGGCCAGGCTGCCGGGAAAGGCTGCAATCTCGTCGTGTTCGGCGAGGCACTGGTGCCGGGATACCCGTTCTGGGTCGAGCGCACCGACGGAGCGCGGTTCGAGTCGGGGCTCCAGAAATCGATGTTCGCGCACTACGTCAGCGAGGGCGTCGTCATCGAGAATGGTGATCTCGAGGGCGTTTGCGCTGCTGCCGCAAATCACGGTGTTTCCGTCTATCTCGGCGTCATGGAACGGGCCGCCGATCGCGGCGGACACAGCCTGTATTGCTCGATGGTCTATGTCGATTCCGATGGCGAAATCGGCTCGGTGCATCGCAAGCTAATGCCGACACACGAAGAGCGTCTCGTCTGGGCCATCGGCGACGGCCACGGACTGCGCACTCATGCACTCGGTGATTTCACGGTCGGCGGACTCAACTGCTGGGAGAACTGGTTGCCGCTCGCGCGCGCCTCGCTTTACGCACAGGGAGAGAACCTGCACGTCGCCATCTGGCCTGGCAGCGAGCGCAACACGAAGGAGATCACACCTTTCATCGCGCGCGAGTCCCGTTCGTTCGTCGTGTCGGTATCGGGGTTGATGCGCAAACAGGATATCCCCGATGACTTGCCTCATGCAGACCTGTTGTTCGAAACTGCGGATGACGTCATGGCCGATGGCGGGTCGTGCGTTGCCGGCCCCGACGGCAGTTGGATCCTGGAGCCCGTGACGGGCAAGGAGTCGCTGTCGGTGGTCGAACTCGATCACCGACTCGTACTGCAGGAGCGCCACAGCCTCGATGCAGTGGGACACTACGCGAGGCCCGACGTAACCCGTCTCGTCGTCGACAGGCGGCGGCAAAGCACAGCGGAATTCGAGGACTGATCATGCGATTCACCGGCATTCTCATTCTGACACTCGCGATGGTGTCGCCAGCGAACGCGCAGCAGCAGGCCAACGGCTATTGGAGCGATGAACAGGCCAGCGAGGTCCTCGACGTGACGCTCCGATTGCGGCTGGATCCCGACCTGTCCCACCTGACGGACGCGGAACGGGCGGCGCTGCCGGAGCTGCTCGCCGCCGGTCGCCTGATGAACGACCTCTACGAAACCCAGAAGCATGCGGAAGCGCTGGATGCCCGGCGCTCCCTCGAAAACCTGCACGCCCAAAACCCATCGCAACACACGTCGAAGTTGCTCGACCTGTATTACATGAGCAAGGGTCCGGTCGCGACGACGCTCGACAACCGGCGCCTGCCTTTCCTGCCCGTGCGTGCCGAGACCGACGGCAAAAACGTCTACCCGGCCGACCTGATCCGCGCCGAGATCGAGGGATTCATCGCCGCAAACCCCGAGGAATCAGGGAAGTTCAAAGCAGAGCGACAGCTCGTTCGACGGGCCACGGCCGACAACATCGCCGCCGATGTTGCCAGGCTGGACGCGCATCCCGGCGTCGACGCGCTGCACCCGGGTCTTCGCGACTACCTCGAATCCAGACAGCCGACCGGCGCTGGACTGTACGCCGTACCCTACGCGCTGGCTTACGCACCGCAGCTCGCGGTTGCGAGAACGCATCTCGAGAAGGCTGCCGCCATCCTCGAGGAGGAGACGCCGGACTTCGCCGATTACCTGCGCCTGCGCGCCCGCGACTTTCTGAGCAGCGACTACGAGGCGAGCGACGCGGCCTGGGTCAGCGGCACGTTCGGCAATCTCAACATGCAGATCGGCAGCTACGAGACCTATGACGACAATCTCCTCGGCGTGAAAGCATTCTACAGCGCGAGCATCCTCGCGCGGGATCCCGAGAAAAGCGCATCTCTCGAGCGTGCCGTCGCAGGGCTGCAGTCGATCGAGGACGCGCTGCCGTACGACAGCGATCGCACCGTGCGCTCGAACATACCGGTCGGCGCCTACAACATCATTGCCGATTTCGGCCAGGCGCGCGGCACGAACACGGCCACCATCCTGCCCAACGACGCGGACCACACCCGCAAGTACGGTCGCACCATACTGGTACGTTACAACATACTCGCCAACCCGCAGATATTCGAAAACCGCAAGGCGCGCTACGCCTCGGTCATTGCCGAGGAGTATCGCGATCACCTGACCCTGGACGGCGGCTTTGACCGCACCCTGTGGCACGAAGTCGGCCACTACCTCGGCGTCGACAAGACGGCCGACGGCGTATCGCTCGACGAAGCACTTGCCGACTACGCGGACCTCCTGGAAGAGATGAAGTCGGACCTCGTGTCGTTGTTCGCGGCGCCGACACTGTTGGCGGCAGGGTACTTTGACGACGATGGCCTGCGTGCACACTACGCAGACGGCATCCGGCGCACGCTGCAAACCGTGCGTCCGCGGCCAACGCAGCCCTACCAGAACATGCAGCTGATGCAATTCAACTACTTCATGGAAAACGGTCTGATCGAGCCGCAGCCCGAAACGGGCCTGCTCGTGGTGCACTACGACCGCTACCACGACACGGTCACGGAACTGTTGCGCCAGGTCCTCGAGATCCAGCGCAACGGCGATCGAGACATTGCTGCGGAGTTCGTAACTCGCTGGAACTACTGGGATGAGCGCCTGCACGGAAAGGTCGCCGCGGACATGCGCGGGAGCATGAAATACCGTCGGTCGATCGTCAAATACGCGGCGCTCGGCGACTAGGCCGTCAAAGCGCTACCCAGGCCAGGAAGACACCGAACGCGCAGGCGAAAACGGCGCTGGTCCTGAGCCAGGCATTGGCAAGGCCCAGCCACCATCTGACGAACGATTCCAGCCGCTCGGGGCCCAGCAGCAGCACTACGACCGCCGCTACGATCGCAATCCAGCCAAGGACGTTCACAACCTGTGGCAGGCGGGTATCGCCGGCCACCATGAGCAGTATGGTGCCGACCGACAACCGCAGCACGACAGCGGTTACCCAGGTCGCCTGGGCCGAAAGCTTGCCAAACAGGTCGCGGAACACCCCCGGACGCACGATCGCGACAGCGCCGAAAATGGCGATTAGCACTCCGAGGATCGAGATCACCAGTTTCACAGACTGCCCCCAATCAGACCCACCCCGATCAATATTGCCATAGTCGGTTTTGAATTGGCCTGCAGGAGCTGTTGTGCGCAGCGAAACTGCGAATGCGCTACCGGACTGGCAGCTCCCTAAAGATCAATCCGCACCTTGCAAAACCTCACTGGTTCGATCGAGGGCGGATTGGGTATTTCGGTCGCTCCGACAATTTGCTACTCACCTGTAGGAGCTGTTGAGCGCAGCGAAACTGCGATCGCGGTCTTACGACCGCTCCTACGGCAAAGTCCCGACAACGAGCGCGGTTATTATTCCGTGAAAAAGTACATGCCGAGCGTCTCCGCGACGCAGGCGGGCTTGTTGGCATTCTCGACTTCGATGCGCACTTCGGACGTCAACAGCAGCGCACCCGCTCGGCGTTGTGCCTTGATAACCGTCGCACGCGCGCGAACGCGGTCCCCGACCTGTACCGGCGTATAAAAGCGCACCTTGTTGACGCCGAAATTGATGGCACGTGCAAGGTTGGGAACCTCGACGAAGCCCCCGGTGAGGGACGGGATGAGCGCCAGCGTCAGGTAGCCGTGTGCGATCGTCTTGCCGCCGGGCATCTCGCTCGCGGCTCGTTCCGTGTCAACGTGAATCCACTGGTAGTCGCCTGTTGCTTCCGCAAACTGGTCGATCCGGTGCTGGTCTATCACGGACCAGTCGGACAGGCCGACCTCCTGGCCTTCCAGCGCCTTCGCATCCTCGACGGACTCAATTACATGCATCGCGGTACAAGAACACAGATGCGCGGCGGCTCGCAAGTTTTTCGAGCCGCTCGTTTTATGCTAGACCTGCGCCATGGATGTCTATGCAATCGTACTGGGAGCCGGCGAATCACGACGATTCGGCGCCAACAAACTGTTGCTTGCCTGGGGCGACCGGCCGCTCGTCGCCGTCGCACTCGATACGGCTGCCTCGGTCTGCGGGCCTCGCACCGTGCTCGTCGTTGGCAACGACTGTCGAAGGGTCTTCGAGGCAGCCTCGCCGACGCCCGGCTTCGTGGTCAACAACGACGGCTATCGCAGGGGCATGGGGACGTCGATTGCCGCTGCCGTGCGCGCCGTCCGGCATGTTGCCAGTGGCGTCCTTGTAACCCTTGGCGACCAGCCGCTGATCGAGCCCCGACACCTGCAAGCGCTGCTCGATGCGTGGAGCGGGGATAGCGACGAGATTGTCGCCAGCGCCTATTCGGACTCGGTCGGACCGCCCGTGCTGCTGCCGCGCGGGACTTTCGATGATCTTGCAATGCTCGACGGCGATCGCGGTGCCCGGGAGCTGCTCTCCGACCCGCGGTTCCGGGTTCAGTCGCTGCCGTGCCCTGCGGCAGCCTTCGACATCGACACTCCTGCCGATGCCGAGCAGCGCTCGCAATTGACCCAGCCCGAATCGCCGTCGACGTAGTACTCCTTTTTCCAGATCGGCAATCGGTGTTTCAGCTCGTCGATGATGTAACGGCAGGCCCGAAACGCTTCGTCGCGATGCCTGGCTGCAACGCCTACCCAGACGGCGCAATCGCCGATTTCCAACAGACCCGTACGGTGCACGAAGTCCGCCTTTACGAACGGGAACGCCTGCATGGCTTCGGCTACGATTTTCTCACCCTCGCTGATCACGATCGGCGTATAGGCTTCGTACTCCAGCCGCAAGACCTGGCGACCCTCGTTGTGATTGCGCACCCAGCCCTCGAATGCAGCGTAACCTCCGGCCGTGTCATCGAACAGGGCTTCGCGCAGCACTGCAGGGTCGATGGCCTTGTCGGTAACGGCAACCATCTCAGCCTCCGGCAACCGGGGGAAACAGCAGCACGGTATCGCCGTCGCTGACCGGCGACGACCAGTCGGCCATTTCGTCGTTGATCGCGACCTTGCAGGCCCCCGCAAGCTCCGACGAGCCGTGGCGATCGCCCGTCGCGGCGAACACGTCTGCCGCTGTGGCCACGTCGAGTTCGAGTTGCTCTTCGGCCACGCCAGCCTGCTCCCGGAATATCGCGAAATAGCGCACCGTGACCGTCTTCACGAGCCGACCTCCAGCACGCTGTCCGCCAGGTCCGATGGCGTATTGACGTTGTCGAGCGAACGCGGATTCGGCTGCTCGAGCAAGCGCGTGTCCGAGCGAATCAGCATCTTTCGCGGGCACTTGAGCCCGTCGTCGACGAATCCTCTCAGGATATCCTCGGACCCGCGGCGATACACGGCGCACAACGGCTCCGGCAGCCCGTCGTGGCTGCTCTCGTAGGCGGTAAAGGGCCGGCTCGAATCGATGTTGTCGAGCAAGTACGTGATCGTCCCCGCATCGACGTTGGGCAGGTCGCAGGCGACCACGAGCCAGTCTGCCTCGGGGTGCTCTTCGAGCGCCGAGATAATGCCGGCAACGGGTCCCATGTCCTTGAAGCGATCCACGACTTGCCGGAACTGCGCGCGCTCGGGCTCGCCGGCCTGGTCGGCGCGCACAGACACGAAAACCTCCGGGAGCAATGCGTCGAGCATGCTCACGACGTACGCGAGCTGACTCTTGCCACCTCGCCTCAGCAACGCCTTGTCCTCGCCCATACGGCGACTCTGTCCGCCCGCGAGAACGAGGCCATAAACCGGATTGGTCATTTGCGTTCGAAATCCTGTTTGCCGCCTGTCTTGGACATCAGGCGCGTTTCGCCAATCACGATGTCGTGAGACAGTGCCTTGCACATGTCGTAAATCGTGAGCGCGGCCACAGACGCGCCCGTGAGTGCTTCCATCTCGACACCGGTTTTGTGCGTGACCGTGCAGCGGCAGTCGATGACGGCGTCGTGGCCGTCCAGCTCGATGTCGATCCTGCAGTTCTCGAGACCGAGCGGATGGCAAAACGGGATCAGCTCGTGCGTTTTCTTCGCTGCCATGACTCCGGCGATCGTCGCCGTCGCAAAGACCGGCCCTTTCTTCGTCCTGATGTCGCCGTCATCGAGCTCCAGCGTGACGTTTTCCGGCAAGCGGACGACCGCGCGCGCCAGCGCCTCACGCCGGGTCGCGGCCTTGGCGCTGACGTCGACCATGGTCGGCGTGCCGTCGCTATCGATGTGGCTCAGCTTGCTCATTTACCCGCCTATCCTGTACATCTCGACTTTGCTCAGTGCGTGGTGTTCGGCCACTTTCGGTTGCCGAAGTTCACTGTAGCGATCGGCACGCTGCAGCCAGATTCGCGACAGGATGTCCGCGAGTTCCTCGTCGTCTGCGCCATTCCGCAGTGGTTCGCGCAAATCCGTGCCGTGGGTCGCAAACAGGCAAGTATAGAGCATGCCATCGGCGGACAGGCGCGCACGCGAGCAGTTGCCGCAGAACGGCCGCGTCACCGAGGATATAAAGCCGATCTCGCCCTGTCCGTCCTCGTATTCGTAGCGCTGCGCAACCTCGCCCGGGTAGTTTCGGTCCACCGGCCGCAGCGGCCATTGCTGCCGGATCCGCTCGAGCAGCTCCGCGGAGGGCACCACCTGGTTCATGCGCCAGCCGTTCCGATTGCCAACATCCATGTACTCGATCAGCCGAACGATGTGGCCGCTGCCGCGAAAATGTGCGAGCAGGTCGGGCACGGTCTCGTCGTTGATGCCACGTTGTACGACGACGTTGACCTTGATCGGCGTGAGCCCCGCGCGTTCCGCTGCCGCTATCGCATCGAGTACCGTCTGCAGGTCGCCGCGACCTCCACTCATGTGCCGGAAAACGTCGGGATCGAGGCTGTCGAGGCTGATCGTCACCCGGTGCAATCCGGCGTCGGCGAGTTTCGCTGCAACCGGCGCGAGGAGCATGCCGTTTGTCGTGAGCGCCAGGTCCTCGACCCCCGGCAGCGCCGCCAGTCTCGCGACCAGCTCGGTCACGTTCTTGACGAGCAGTGGCTCCCCGCCCGTGAGCCGGAGCTTGGACACGCCGAGCCGGGTTGCGACACGGGCGATCGTGAGGAGCTCTTCGTCGGTCAATCGCTGCTCGCGGCGCAGGAATTCGTAGTCCGCGTGGAACTCCGTTTCCGGCATGCAGTACGGGCAGCGAAAATTGCAGCGATCCAGCAGCGAGATTCGCAAATCGTGCATTGGCCGGTCGAGCGCATCGAGCAGTTCAGTGGTCATGGGCGCATTTTACACAGCGTTACACTTTTGTGGCCGCGGCTCTGCTAAGGTACGTGTCCCCGAAACAGGAGCATCGATGAACGTCACTTTCAGCGAACAGGAAATCGCGTTCAGGGACGAGGTCCGCGCTTTTTTCAACGACAAGTACCCTGCCGACATCCGCCACAAGCGGGACCACGGCATACCCCTCGAAAAAGAGGATTATGTCCGCTTCCAGAAAGCCCTGAACGAGCAGGGCTGGGCCGGCATCAACTGGCCCGTAGAGTACGGCGGCACCGGCTGGACGCCCGTGCAGAAATACATCTTCATGATCGAGATGGCCAATGTGAATGCGCCACCGATCATTGCGTTCGGCCTCAACATGGTCGGCCCGGTCATCTACACGTTCGGCAACGAGGAACAGAAGCAGCGCTTTTTGCCCGACATACTCGAGAGCAACGTGTGGTGGTGCCAGGGTTACTCGGAACCCGGCTCGGGCTCGGACCTGGCATCGCTCAAGACGAAGGCCGACTTCGCCGGCGATCACTACGTGGTCAATGGCACGAAGACGTGGACGACACTCGGCCAGCACGCCGACTGGATTTTCCTGCTCGCTCGCACAAGCAGCGACACGGCGCGCAAGCAGGAAGGCATCAGCTTCCTGCTGGCCGAGATGAAGACGCCCGGTATCAGCGTCAAGCCGATCATCACTATCGAGGGCGACCACGAAGTCAATGAGATCCACTTCGAAAACGTAAAGGTGCCGGTGGAGAACCTCGTCGGGAAGGAAGGCAAGGGCTGGACGTACGGCAAAGTTCTGCTGCAGCACGAGCGCACAAACATCGCTGCGGTCGGCGAATCCAGGTACCGCCTGCGAAAACTGCGGGAACAGGCAGAACAGTCGGTGCGTGGCGCCAGGCCGCTCGTGAAGGACCGCAACTTCATGCGCAAGCTCGCGGCCGTCGAAGTCGAGTTAAAGGCATTGGAGTACACGGAGCTGCGCACACTCGCCGCCATCAAGTCCGGAAAAGCCCCGGGACCGGAATCCTCGATCCTCAAGATCAAGGGCACTGAAATGCAACAGGCCGTCGACAAGCTCTGTCTCGAGGCCGCAGGCTATTACGCGTTACCTTACGTTCCCGGCCAGTTCGTGACGGGCTACGACGGGGAAGCCGTCGGTCACGGCGCCGAGACGAAGACGTCCCTCAAGTATTTCAACTACCGCAAGGCGTCGATCTACGGCGGCTCGAACGAGATCCAGAAGAACATCATCTCCAAGCACGTGCTTGGACTGTAGGCAGGGAACGATGGATTTTTCACTGAATGAAGTACAGACGATGTTGGCCGACAGCATCGAGAAGTTCATTGCCAATGACTACGACTTCGACCAGCGCCAGGCCAATGCCGGCAGCGACGCCGGCTACAGTGAAGAAGTCTGGCAGACGTTCGCCGAGCTCGGCTGGACGGCCGTACCGTTCAGCGAGGACGAAGGTGGCTTCGGGGGCGGCGCGGTCGACATCATGGTGATGATGCAATTGTTCGGCCGCGGCCTCGTGGTCGAACCGTTCCTTGCCAACGTCGTACTCGCGGGCGGTGTCCTCAAGCGCACGGCAACCGATGCGCAGAAAGAGCGGTGGCTGCAGCCGATAATGGCCGGCGAGCTACAGGCCGCACTGGCCTTCGTCGAGCCGCAGTCACGCTACGAAATCGCCAACGTTTCGACGAGTGCAAAACGCGACGGCGACGCCTGGATCATTGGCGGTCGAAAAGGCATGGTGCTTAACGGCGGCAATGCCGGTTTGGCAATCGTGCCCGCACGATCCTCGGGAGACACATCCGACGAAAGTGGAATCTCGCTGTTTGCGGTACCGATGGATGCCGACGGCGTGTCGGTCAACGCCTATCCCACCGTCGACGGGCACCAGGCGGCTGAGATCGGCCTCGACGACGTCCGCGTCGACCCGGACGCCCTGCTCGGCGACGAAGGTCACGGCTTTGCCGCGCTGAGTGCAGCCGTCGACGATGCGACGCTTGCCGTGTGCGCCGAGGCGGCCGGCATCATGCAGATCATGAAGGACAAGACGATCGAGTATTCCAAGAGTCGGGTTCAGTTCGGTGTGCCGATCGGCAGTTTCCAGGCGCTGCAGCATCGCATGGTGGACATGCTGACCGACTGCGAACAGACGCAGTCGTTGCTGATGTACGCGACGATGGTCGCCGACGCCGGCGGCGAGGAGGCAAAGCGAGCGCTCAGCCAGATCAAGTACCAGATTGGCACGGCGGGCCAGAAGGTTGCCGAGGAGGCAGTGCAGTTGCATGGCGGTATGGGCGTCACCTGGGAGCTGGATATCGCGCATTACCTGAAGCGAATCACGGCAATCAACCAGATGTTCGGCAACGCCGACTGGCACCTGGACAAGCTGGCGGCCTGACCGGGAAGGCTCGGCAGCCTCGATGATTCCGCCAGGCGTTGCCGCGTTTTTTGCCGCCAATCAGGAGCTCCTGTGGCTCACTACCCTGGCGCTGGACCTGGCCGGGGTGCTCATCCTCTATCGGCTGTTCGGCAAGGTCGGACTGCAGGTTGCCATCGCAGTCGCGATCATTCTGGCCAACCTGCAAGGGCCGAAGCTCACGGTCATCTTCGGCATGCAGACGAGCCTCGGCGTCATCTTCTACTCGAGCATCTTCTTTGCCACCGATGTATTGAGCGAAAACTACGGCAAAGCCGAGGCCAACAAGGCCGTACGCATGGGCTTTGCCGTCAGCGTCATCGTGTTGGTGATGCTCAGCTTTGCGTTGCTTTACCAGCCGAGCGACCGACCCGGTTCTGCCGAGTTCTCGAACAACGTCCACAACGCATTCGCGACAATCGTCGATTACACGCCGCGGTTTATCTTCGGCTCACTGCTCGCGTACTACGTCAGCCAGAGCTTCGACGTTTGGGCGTTTCACAAGATTCGCAAGATCACGGGAGAGCGCTGGCTCTGGCTTCGCAATAATCTGTCCACGCTCAGCTCGCAGGCGATCGACACGACAATCTACTCGCTCGTCGCCTGGTGGGGTGTTGTCGACCTCAAGACGGCGCTGGCGCTGGGCGCGGCGAAGTACGTGTTCAAGATTGCGATCGCGGTCATCGACACCGCGTTCATCTACTGGGCACGGCTGAGTTTTCGTAAGCGACAGGCCGCCGGAACCGCCGCCTGATAAACTGTCACCCATGCATGCCTCGGGTGTCATTACCATAACGACCGATTTCGGGCACAAAGGTCCGTTCGCCGGCGTTATGAAGGGTGTCATTGCCGGTCGCTTTCCGGAAGCGAACGTCATTGATCTCTCGCACGACATCCCGGCGCAGTGGCCACCCGAGGCGGGTTTCTGGGTCGGCCGTGCGTACCGCTATTTCCCGAAAGGCACGGTACACGTCGCGATTGTCGATCCCGGCGTCGGAACGGAACGCAAAATCCTCGTGGTCCTGGCCGACGGCCACTGCTTCATGGCGCCCGACAATGGGCTGTTGGGGCGACTGCTGGAAGACGCTGACGATTCCGCGGCGTATCACCTCGACGCGAACAAGCTCGACGGCCTGGGACTCGAAACGCCCAGCGCGACGTTTCATGGCAGGGACATTTTCGCGCCGGTGGCCGCCGAGCTTGCTGCCGGACGCGTGTCGGTCGACGAGATCGCCACGCCCACGCAGGAGTGGGCACCCGCGTGGCTGGACCGGCCGGAAGTCTCGAAAGGCAAGATCACCGGCGCGATCGTAACCATCGACACATTCGGTAACCTCATCAGCGACATCGACGGCGAACTCGTTCAGGGATTCAAGGCACCGGTCGTGCACATCGCGGGCCGCCACATCGGCATGCTGCAAACCTACGGTCGCGCAGAGCCCGGCAGCTACCTGGCGCTGGTCAACTCTTTCGGTGTCGTGGAAGTAGCTCGCGCCGAGGGCAATGCCGCCGAAGGGCTGGGTTCGGCTCGTGGCGCGCCCGTCACGATTACCGACGGCGTATCTGCCTGATTGGGGTTCGATTTCACAATCGCTGCTACAGCCTGCCATCGAATCGCGGTTTCGCTGCGCTCAACCGCTCCTACAGATTACGATTGGCGATATGGGTTACGACCTCCACATAACCAGAGCGGATTTCTGGGCAGAAAACGACGGTAACGAGATTTCCGCCGACGAATGGCTGCGCTTTGTAGAACAGGACCCCGACCTTCGAGTCGATGAGGCCAACGGTGCGCTGTTTGCGGTTATGGAACGGTCATCGGGCGACCACCCACCATGGTTCGACTGGTCCGGGGGCAACGTCTACACGAAGAATCCCGATCGGCGGACGCTCGCAAAGATGCTGCAGATCGCCGGGACACTTGGCGCCACGGTTCAGGGCGACGACGGAGAAACCTACACCGCAATCGATGGCTTTCCGGGAGCTACCGAAGCAAGCGACGCCGCGCCGGCCGGTCGCGGCTGGATGCGGGAGAACCTCGAGTACATCGTGGTGGCGATCGCGGTACTGGCGTGGATTCTGTTCGATCTGTTTTGGTGATCGATAGCAGGCTGTGGGAGCGGTCGTAAGACCGCGATCTTCCGTTCGGCATTCGAGACAGCCAGGCCTGGTGCGCGCGCTTCGCGCGCAGCTATCGCTCGCGGTTTCGCTGCGCTCAACCGCTCCTACAGCTCAACTCCCTTGCATGGCCTGCTTTTCGATCTTCGCCCACGAG
>JAAUXY010174861.1_pt1 | contig 18180 bp, 15 predicted proteins | sample 7278121 | NCBI WGS metagenome assembly JAAUXY01 (sample SAMN14350117, study PRJNA611818) | marine sediment metagenome | isolation source: surface marine sediment (1.8m) | place: French Polynesia: Moorea | collected 2018-08 | reverse complement strand
CCACCACAATATCGGCCAATAATTGATAGGGCATCTTCATCTACCCAAAGATTGAAAAGTTGGATTTACGCGCAACCCATTGGACGGTTGAGAATTTGCCTCAGGGCAGTTAATATTTCTATTTTTCATTTTCGATGGATCAGAATAGAGCTCCGAAGCATCAGGGGATTCCGCCCGCAGTCGGCCGCAACAAAGTATTCCCAGATTCTGGCAATGCCCGCAGAATTCTGAATTCACCCCAGGAAAGGCAGCGAAGGTGATCGTTGCCGTGGAAATCGGTCCTCTGGGTCTGTTGTGGGGTGCATTTTAGCGAATTTGCTGCCGTTGTCTGGGATTAAAGTACTATTGTTGCGGACCGCATGCGGGCGGAAATCCCTGACCGGTCGGTTCCCCTTGCAGATGTGTCCAGAGCAATGACTAAAAAACGCCCCACTCCCTCAACTCGACAATCCCTCAACACTTGATTTTCTTTTCGGTCTCAGCAAACCCCAAACGCACAAAGAGCCAGGGGGCGCCCAGGCCTACCCACAGGCCCACCAGCGCATAGCGCACCACGCGAAAAGGCCAGGCCGGCTCCAGCCCGGCAAATGCGCTGCGCAGACCCATCCATAAGCCGACCAGAACCAGCATGCCGGCGACATAGCACAGGGATTTCTTCCAAACACCGGTACCGGTACAAAATCGAACCCAGCGTCGCTCCATAACAATTGCCGAACCAAACCCCAGCAAAACGCCGCAGGCACTTAAAGCATAAGGTGCGCCCTTCGGGGATACCAGAATCAGCACACCGGGCAGTAAAACAGCGCTTGCCAGTTGCCAGAGCATCCCTTTTTGAACCAGCCAGGCTTCAACCCGCATACCCGGTCCCAGGTATAAGACCAGCAAAATCGCGCCTAAAATATAGCCCCCGAAAAGATCCGTCGGAAAATGCACCCCCAGATAGAGACGTGACAGTGGAATACCGATCATCAGAAAACCAGCGATCACCCACAACCAGCGGCGCCAGAGCTGCGAAGCCAGGTAGCCCCAGACCACCACCGCGCTCTGGGTATGGCCGCTGGGCAAGCCACCGCCGCCGGCATGCACCAGCGCTCTGACCCGGCTATCATATTGAAACGGTCGCGGCTGACCGGCGATTTCTTTGGCGATGGTGTTTACATATGCGGAAATCAAAAAAAGCATCAGCAACCGGGCACCCACCCGGCGCTCGACACACCAGTAGATAAACGGCATAAAGATCAAAAAAAATTCAAGATTTCCCAGAAAGGTTAGGCTCTTGAAGAGCAAATCAAAGGTCGGGCTGAATTGCTGAAACCATAAAACGACCTCTATACCCCAGTCTAAAATATCTTCTGAGATGATCATCGCTACCGCTTTAAACCGTTGGGTGATCAAACTGGTTTAGGGCCTGCACGCCTTTCGTTAGGGAGCCATTATTGCGCACACATCACGCCAGATAAAGAACACTGAATAGTTTTATTGGGCGGGCAACCATTGGATGACCTGTCTTTTAAAATCAATCTTATATTGAAAATGCTTTAAAAAACTCATGCCCAGCAGGCCATTATAGGATACGGCCGGCCCTTCATGATTGATGATCATCACCTTGGCTTTATTCACTTTGCGGGAACCGACTTTCATATAGCTGACCTCCCCTATTTCAGAGTAAATTCGCTGCCCACCGGCCACCTGCGGCAGCGCCTTTTGAAGCGCAATAATATTCAGCTGGTCGGCAAAGTCGCGAAACAACACCGTATGAGAGGCACCGGTATCCAATACCAGCAGGGCCTCAACTTCAACCCCTTGATTTCCAATCGTAACGGGTACCATCACCCGGTTGCCTTTGATACTGATCGGAGTCTCCATTTCCCTCTGTTTGGCCAGCTGCGCTTCCCTTTGTCTTTGGGCTTCCTCTCTTTCGACTTCCTGTTGCAGTTCCAGCTCCAGCTGACGCTGTCTTTCGCGCTCCTGTGCTTCCTGCTGCTGTTCCTGCTCGATCCGGGATTTCTTTTGGTCTTCGGGCAAATGGTCATATTTTTCCTTGTAGACATTCACCTGATCAATGTATTCCGGGGGGACTTTGCTTAAATCATCAACATAAAAAATCCGCCCCTCCTTATCCACATATTTATAAAACTCGGCCCGCAGTGCCGTTGGCTGGTTTAAAATGAGCACGATAAAGAGGATATAAATAGAAAACCAAATCCGATTCGTCGACATCGTTCACTCCCGAAGATTTGTCCGGTTGTATTCAGGTGGGTCGTTAGAATCGTCTTCCACCTGCCGCCAGTGGGCAATCGCATTGGCATAATAGGTTAAGACGTCAATTTCTTCCGGTACGGCCGTATAGATTCCTCCGGACGCCCGCACCAGTTTTCTTAATTCCAACATATTCAAAGCGTTTAAGATAGACTCAACCCGATTCCGAGGTGAGACATACACATGCGCCCCCTGCCGCTCAAGTTCTTCAATGAGCTGATTCACCCGCGCCTCGACCTCAACAGCGCCAAGACCCTTCTGGCGAGATTCCAGCATCACCGTTGCGACCAGGGAAATGGGCAGCGCCGGAACCACCTGCTTGATGGCGCCCATAAGTTGATCGGCCAGTTTCTCGACATTCAAAAACCGATCGGCACGCTCTAATTTGTCAAAATGGATGCCCGTCTCGCGACAATATTCACGCACGGACACATGTTGACCAAAGTTGACATAGGCATAGCCAAATCGCTGCCAGCGACTCAATACCATCAATAACAGGCTCTTCCAGATGAAACCCGCCGTGGTTTTGATGATAAACCAATTGCTCCGTTTTTCGGCAGCCGGATCCAATTCCCGCAAAAGGCTTCGATCTTCCAGGGTTCGATCATAATTGACCCCCACGGGTATAAAAACAATATCCCTGTCATGGTCGGGATCGTAGCTGCGTAACATATAATCCAGAAAACCCAGCTTGGGCGGCCGCAACAGTCCGTCACGACTGAGCCCGCCCTCCAGAAACACTGCCTGGCAGACGCCTTCCCGGGTGGCCATATGCACATACCGCTCCAGAACGCATCGATAGAGCGGATCACCGGAATTGCGCCGTACAAAAAAAGCACCCATCGCCCGGATCAAGGTTTGCAGGGGCCAGATCTTGGCCCATTCCCCAACGGCATATGACAGGGTTGTTTTTTCGGCGGCCAGAAACGCCACCAGAACATAATCCATATTGCTGCGGTGATTGATAACAAATACAACCGTGGATTCGGGATCAATTGATGCAAATTGTTCATCATCAACAAGACCGATGCGCACGCGATAAAGGAGCCGTGCAATCTTTTTTGCCAGCCAATATCCAATCCGAAAATAAAGATAGGCATTAAATGACGGCACGATTTCCCTGGCATAGGTCAGCACCTCCCGCTGAACAATTTCCCGGGGACAATCACGTTGACGTGCGGTTGCCTGTATGGCCTCAACGACTTTCGAATCGTAAGCCAGACGATCAATCAAAACCTGTCGTTTCGTCAGTTGAAACGGCTTGATCTGAATGTCCAGCCGGGAGCTGATTTCATCGATCACGCGATTGATGCGTCGGCGAATAAACCAGCGGGAACTGGGAATCAGGACCCGTTCTAAAACCGCCCACGCGCATACAGCCAGTAATAGAATAAAGAGCCAGATCGATATGGTAACCTGACCGCTCATTGATTATCCCTTCAATAAATGCAGTCGCACCTTGACGAATCGACAACGGCGTGAAATAATTACATATAAAAATTAAACCGCGCTGATCGGCGCCTGGCATTCTATTCGAAATGGTTGGGCGCGTCCCGACGGTCCCCGGGGTTATTATAGGCCACTGGTCGGAGAATTCAAAGGAGTTTTTAATGCCACGCACAAACTCCGTCAAGAAACAATTGCTCTTGATCATCACCGGCATTATTCTTATAATTTTGATGGGCCTGGTGATCCGTGCGAGTTATCACAATACCGAAAAATATTATCTGAAATCCGCAGCCGGTGCCGTTGAAATCTGGCAGGGGTCCTTTTCACCCGGGGGTAAAAAACGGATTCTGATTATGCCCGGGGTGCCGATCCCGCAACAAATAAAAGACGTGTATGCCCGGGACGAAGTCTATCCCATGGCATTTGATTTTTATGTCAGCAAAGCCGCTGCTCTGATGGAAGTACCGGGCATGCCGGATTTTGTCGGCATCAAGTCTTATCTAAATAGGGCCATGTCCTTTGCCACAACTGATGCGCTTCGCCAAACAGCTCATGTCAGGATTAATCAGATTGACCGTATGATCCTTTTTTACAAAGCCGATGTGGCCGCTACCAAAGGTACCCGCAGCGGTCTTGAAGCGGCCCTGGACTATCTGGACCAGGCTGCCACATTGAATCCCGATGATATTGAAACCGAACTCATCAACAAGAAAAAAGCATCCATTCGTGAATTATTAAATACGCTAAAAGACGCATCGCAATGACCACCAAACGCATTCTCATATTTGCGCCGCTTGTTCTCACGCTGATTCTGCTTCAGTCCTACTTCTGGGTTCCCACCTATGAACAACAGGAGAAAGGCAATCCCGATCGTTTGAGTCAATACATCAATGCATCAATCGGTGATGCCGCCATCCTGATCCCAATTTTGTCCGCAGACAGCGCCAGCAGTGAAATCGAAGGCAAGGTTTTTGAGGGTCTTATTGACCGCGACGAAGAACTGAATTTCAGGGGGCGGCTGGCCAAATCCTGGAAAATTTTTGAAGAAGCCTATTTTTATATCAACGCCGCGGCCGAAATACCCGACCGCGGCCGTCTGAATCCGCAGGCAATTTTAGAGTTGCTGCAAAATGCCAGACAACGTCAGTATCCATCCTCTTCAGCGCTACAACAAACACTGGACAATATCCGCACAATTTCGCTGATCTCACCGCAAACATATACGGTGACCCGCTCCCCAAAAACCGTGCCCACTGGCAACGAAAAAAAAGAAATAAATATAACGGTTTCAGCACCGGCCCGTTTCAAACTGACCTTGGATACGGTCGACCAGGATCTATTCAACCATCTGAGGCGTCTTCTCGGAGAACAATATTTTTCAGAATTCGACGCCCGGCAATATCTGACAACACAACCCGCCATCGACCCGGAATCGTTATCTGCTTATGCCCGTGAACTTTTGCCGGCCATCGAACACAATCCGGTGATTGTATTTAACCTGCGGGAAAACGTTAAGTTTCATGACGGTCACATTTTTGATGCCCGCGATGTTAAATTCACCTATGATGCCATTATGGATCCACGCAATCTCTCACCGCGCATTGCCGACTATGAGCCGGTAAAAGAAGTGGCGGTCATCGATCCCCTCACGGTACGCATCGTTTATAAACGGCTCTATTCTCCAGCCATTGGAACCTGGGGCATGGGCATCCTGCCCGAGCATCGTCTCAACGCGCGGGCTCTGAAAGCCGAAGCCCTTAAACGCGGCCAGGATCCGGCCGAATTTGGCATGCGACAGAGCGCCTTTAAGCGCCACCCCATTGGATGCGGTCCGTTTGTATTTCGCGAGTGGAAATCCGATCGATTTATCATTTTGGAACGCTTTGAAGACTACTGGGAGGGACCGCCCCAATATAAAAAGTATCTGTTTCGGGTCCTGCCCGATTTATTGACTCAGGAAATGGAGTTTTATGCCGGCACCATCGACAGCTACGGGGTGCAGCCCCATCAGGTCAAACGCCTGAAAGAAGACCCCAGATTCCAGAGTTTTTCGGGTCCTTCCTTTGGCTACACCTACATCGGTTACAACATGCGGCGCGCACCCTTTGACGACCGGCGCGTCCGTCAGGCCCTGAGCATGGCCATCGATGTGGACAAAATCATAAAATATGTCATTTACGAACAGGGCGAACGCATCACCGGACCCTTTGTCAAACAGACCGATTTTTATAACCATGACATTGAGCCCATCCCGTATGATCCCGAAGGTGCCTTGAAATTATTGGCCGCCGCCGGATGGCAGCGCAATTCCGAAGGCTGGCTTGAAAAAAATGGGCAACGGCTGCAATTCAAGCTGATCACCAACAACGGCAATGACATTCGCAAGGCCATTCTGGCCATAGCCCAGGATTCATGGAAACAAATCGGTATCGATGTGCGCACCGATCTTTTGGAATGGTCTGTTTTTATTCAAGAACGGGTCAATAAAATGGACTTTGATGCCCTGGTGCTGGGCTGGTCCATGGGTATTGATCCCGACCTCTATCAGATATGGCATTCCAGCCAGACCAATCCCAATCAGCTTAATTTTGTCAGCTTCAAAAACAAAGAAGCCGATGACCTGATCATAAAAATCAGACAGGAATATGACCAACAACAACAGGTGAAATACTGCCACCGGTTGCATGAAATTATTGCTAACGAGCAGCCGTACACCTTTTTGTACGTCGGCAAATGGACGGCGGTTTTGGACAATCGTATCTTTATACTTAAAGCCGATGATAGCGGCAAAAAAATTTATAAAAGGATTACCCCGACTAAAACGGGCAGCTATACCTTTCATTTCAATGAATGGGTCAAACTTCCCGAAATGCCGGAACTAACGCCGTAAAACGTTAGAGGAATTTGAGATGTTGTCATTTATCGGACGCAGCATCGTCCAGAAAATCGTTACGCTGTTTTTTGTCTCGATTGTTTCGTTTTTGATTATTCATCTGGCCCCCGGCGAGCCCAGTCAGGTGGATCCGTTGAATCCAAAATTCACCCCCGAAATGGTGGAAAGATTCCGCGAGGCATTTCATCTGGATGAACCGTTATATATGCAGTATCTCTTTTTTTACCGCGATCTGTTCACCGGCAAAACCATTTCCTGGAAAGATAATCTTCCGGTCCTGAAAAAAATATGGGAACGCTTTCTGAACAGCCTGCCGCTGTTTATCGTGGGCACTATTCTGACCTGGACGATTTCATTTCCGGTTGGGATCCGTTCCGCACTGTTTAGAGGCGGAATCTATGACCGCAGTTCAACGTTTTTTGCGTATCTTTTAATTTCCATTCCGGGTTTCTTTTTCGCATACATTCTGATTATTTTTGTGGTCAATCAATTTCAGGTCCCGGTTATCGGGATGGAGACATTTGGCATCGGTGAAACGGCCTGGTCCAGCCGGGTGATGGACAGAATCTGGCATCTGCTGCTGCCATCCCTTCTGGGAGCCACCGGCGGTATCGCCGTGCTTTCGCGCTACGTTCGCAGCCAGATGCTCGAGGTCGAAGGACAGGATTACGTGCGCACCGCCAAAGCCAAAGGGCTGGCGCCGGATCAGGTGCATTACAAACATGCCCTGCGCAATGCGCTGCTGCCGTTTGTAACCATGTTTGGGCTGATCCTGCCCGGTCTGATCGGCGGATCGGTCATTATCGAGTCGATTTTTGCCTGGCCCGGAATGGGGCGCATGGCCTATGAAGCCATCCTGGCACGGGATTATCCGGTCATTTTAACCATTAATTTTGTTTCGGCGGTGCTGGTGTTGATCGGCACCTTTATTTCGGATTTGCTTTACCTGGTGGTGGATCCCAGAATACGGTTATAATGGAAACAAGCTCACATACAGACACACAGAATTATCAGCTGGATGAACCGCTGGCGCCCAAACGGACCCGTTTGGAAGAGTTCTGGCGTCTTTTCAGGCAAAACCGGTTGGCCATCGCAGGATTGGTATTTTTCATTCTCTTCTTTGTGGTTGCCATCATTGGCCTGGCATTGACCTCGGGCAATGAGCCTTTTCTCGATCCTGCGCTGGTTCGCCTGCAGGAAAAGCTGCGCCCGCCGCTGGCCAGACCCAACCTTGAAATGCTTCAGCCTCATGAAATGCCGCCGCTGGGCCTTTATGTATTCGGGACCGATGACCTGGGGCGTGATGTCTTTGCCAGAATGCTGCAGGGATCCTGGGTATCGTTGACCGTCGGCTTTGTGGCGGTGGGAATTGCGATTATCATCGGGATTTTCCTGGGTGGAATTGCCGGCTATTATGGGCAACGCCATATTCGGATCAACCAGCTCATTTCCGGTGGATTGGCAGCCGCCGGCGTGCTGTTCATGATTTTTAATCTTATCTGGGCGGGGGTGCTGCTTTTAATTCTCGGTGCCGGCTGCATGGGCCTATCATTTTTAACCAAAAAATCAGCAAACGCTAAAACCAAACCTGCCTGGGCACGCTTCTGGTATTTCAACACCCTTTCGATCGACACGCTGGTGATGCGATTTGTCGATATCATGCTGTGCTTTCCCAGCTTCTTCCTGATTCTTACGGTCGTGGCGCTGTTACCGGCCAGCATCTACAACATTATGATCATCATTGGGTTGACGAGCTGGATGGGCACGACCCGTTTTGTGCGTGCCGAATTTCTCTCACTGCGCGAACAGGACTTTGTGGCCGCGGCCCGGGCGCTGGGCCTGGAAGATTTTCGGATCATCTTCCGTCATATGATGCCCAATGCGGTTGCGCCTGTGCTGGTATCAGCGACCATCGGAATTGCCACCGCCATTTTAACCGAAGCCGGTCTGAGTTTTCTGGGATTCGGTGTTCCACCCCCCCATGCCACCTGGGGGAATATTTTATCAGACGGAAAACGATTTATTTTTGACGCGCCCTGGCTGACCTTCGTGCCGGGCATTGCCATATTGATTGTGGTGTTGTCATTTAATCTGTTTGGAGAAGGGCTGCGCGACGTGCTGAACCCCAAATTAAGAGAACGCAATTAATAAAGATTTGAAGATGACAGATAACGAGATTTTGCTTTCAGTCGAAAATTTGAAAGTTTACTTTCGCAGCGAAGATGAAGTCGCAAAGGCGGTGGATGGGGTCAGTTTCGATGTGCGGCGCGAAGAAACCGTCTGTTTGGTGGGAGAGTCCGGTTGCGGCAAAACGGTAACCGCCCTCAGCGTGATGGGTCTGGTGCCCATCCCGCCCGGTGAAATTGCAGACGGCCGGGTTATATTTCGCGATCAAAATCTGCTGGATTTCAATGATACAGAAATGCAAGCCATCCGCGGCAATCAAATTGCGATGGTATTTCAGGAACCCCTGACCTCTTTGAACCCGGTATTTACCATCGGAGATCAAATTGGAGAGGCCATCAGCACCCATGAAGACTTGCCCGAAAGCGAGGTGACCCGCCGCAGTGTACAGCTGTTAAAAGATGTGGGCATCGCCTCACCGGCAGAGCGCCTCAGCGATTACCCCCACCAGCTCAGCGGCGGGCAGCGTCAGCGTGTTATGATTGCCATGGCCCTGGCCTGCAGCCCGGACTTGATCATCGCAGATGAGCCTACGACAGCGCTGGATGTAACCGTGCAGGCCCAAATTTTGCGGCTGCTGGACGCTATTCAAAAACAGCGCTCGATGTCGGTCCTGTATATCACCCATGACCTGGGTGTCGTCTCAAAGGTGGCCGATCGCGTTGGCGTCATGTATGCCGGTATCATCGCCGAACATGGCCGGCGACAGGATATTTTTGAAAATCCGAAACACCCTTATACCCAGGCCTTGCTGGCGTCACTGCCCAACCGGGAAAAAAGGGGCCAGCGTCTGTACAGCATCCCGGGTACGGTGCCAAATCCGGCGTATAAACCCGGTGGTTGCCCGTTTCATCCCCGCTGCCAGCACGCCATCGATACCTGCCGTGCGCAATATCCGGAGATGTGCGACTACGGCGACGGGCACCATGCACGCTGTCCGGTATTATATGACGGCGACAAGGATACTGGTGCAGATAAGATAGGGGAATAAAATGCTTTTACGATTGGATTTTTAAATTATTCGTATTTTGGATTTTAGATCTGGGATTTTGGATTCGATAATCTGCTAAACAGTTGAGTGTCAAATTCGACAATCTTCAATCTAAAATCCAAATTCCAAAATCTAAAATCAAGATTGCCTCATCAAAAATAGGTAATAATTCGAAAATGATTCAATATTTTTATGAGCGAAATTGGTTCAAATAACGGCACCATTCTTCAGGTCGAAGACCTGAAAAAATACTTTCCCATTCGGAGAGGATTTTTCCAGCGGGTCAGCAGCTGGGTCCGGGCCGTGGAAAACGTATCCTTTACCATCAAGGGCGGCAAAACCCTGGGTCTGGTGGGTGAAAGCGGTTGCGGCAAAACAACGGTTGCCAGACTCATCCTAAAGCTATTGGAGGCCGATGAAGGCAAAATTATCTTCGGCGGTCAGGATATTACCGATCTGAGCGAAGCCGAAATGAAACCCTTGCGTAAAGAAATCCAGATCATCTTTCAGGACCCCTACGGTTCTTTGAATCCGAGAATGACGATCGGACAGTCCATCGGCGAAGGGCTCAAAATTGCCGGCATTGAAAACCGCTCGGAGAAACAACAGCGTCTTGAGGAACTTTTGAAGATGGTGGGGATGTCACCGGCGGCCATCGACCGCTACCCCCATGAATTCAGCGGCGGACAGCGACAGCGGATCGGCATCGCCCGGGCATTAAGCGTTGAACCGGCGTTGATTATTTGCGACGAGCCCATATCGGCGCTGGATGTATCGATCCAGGCTCAGATTATTAACCTTTTAAAGGATCTGCAGGCACAGCTAAACCTGAGTTACCTTTTTATCTCCCATGATCTCAATGTGGTCAGTTACCTTTGCGATATGGTGGCCGTGATGTACAAGGGCCATATAATGGAATATTCACCGACTGAGGCGCTTTTCGACCATCCGGTGCATCCCTATACCCATTTGCTGTTGTCCGCCATCCCGGATACCCAACGAAACGAATTGGGCGATATAAATGCCATGAGCGATGAGCCCGCCAGCGCCCTGAATCCGCCTGCCGGGTGCAGCTTCCAGGATCGCTGCCCCATCAGCGAAGATCGCTGCGCACAATCCAGCATTGATTTTGAAACCGTCGGCGACGACCACATGGTACGCTGCTGGAAAACAGCCAAAGACGGAACCTATCAATTTTTTGCTTGATCTCTTCCGAAAAATCTTTAACTTTATCCGCAGCGCTCCATCGCCAACCGATACGAATAAGAAGGGAAAAATTACGTGTACAGCACCCATACCAATACCCCCCCGTCCGAGATCAATCAGCGACTGGATCTTTTCAAAAACGCGCTTGAAGAAAACGATATCGGGGCCGCCCTGATTATGCAACGGGCCGACCTGTTTTATTTTACCGGCAGCATCCAAGAAGCCCACCTGTATGTTCCGGTTGATGATGATCCGATATTAATGGTCTTTAAAAGTTTTGAGCGGGCCACTGCAGAATCGTCGCTGAACCGTATTGTACCGTTGAAATCACCCCGCGCCGTCAGCGAGATTTTGAATCAGCACAACTATAAGTTGCCACAAACCATCGGGTTGGAGCTGGATGTGCTGCCCACCAATTTATACTTTAGCTATCAACAGCTATTTCAAAAGCAAAATCTGGTTGATATTTCCCATCAGATTCGCCGTGTAAGAGCAGTAAAATCCCCGTATGAAATAGACATTCTGCGGCAGGCGGCCAGATTATCCGATCAGGTGGCTGCCCGGATTCCGGAACTTCTGCACGAGGGAATCACCGAACTGGAATTGGCCGGTCAGGTGGAAGCCGAAGCCCGCAAGCGGGGCCATCAGGGGATTGTGCGCATGCGTTTATGGGGCAGTGAGATGTTTTACGGGCATTTGATGGCCGGTGCCGGTGGCGCTATGCCCAGTTTTCTGGCCTCTCCCACCGGCGGCACCGGTGCCAGCCCGGCCGTGGCTCAAGGTGCCAGCTTTCGGCCCATCCAGCGTCATGAACCGCTGATCGTGGACTATGTATTTGCATTAAACGGTTATTGTTCCGATCACACGCGTATTTTTTCAATCGGTGACCTGCCCGAGGATTTGATGGCGGCCCATGCGGCCATGCTCGAGGTACAGGAACTGATCAAAGAAAAGGCGCAACCGGGCGTCGTCGGTGGCGAAATATACGAAATGGCCCTGGAACACGCTCGGCAGCTGGGCTATGAAAAAAACTTTCTGGGAACCGATAACAATCGCGTGCGTTTTGTCGGCCACGGGGTCGGAATCGAACTGGATGAATATCCCTTTCTGGCAGCCGGGCAAAACATGGCCCTCAAAGAAAATATGACGCTGGCCCTGGAGCCCAAGCTGGTTTTTCCGGAAAAAGGCGTTGTCGGCATTGAAAACACCCATGTGGTAACGGCCAATGGATTGGATCAGCTGGGGCAGTTTCAGGATGAAGTCGTCGTTGTTTAATGAAACAACTCAGGTTGTGCCCGTTGACCGCTGAGCCCGTTAGCCGTTACAAAATAAGACCTGACCGGCAAATCGGTCAACCGGCTCAACCGGTTAACCGTATACGGAGGACAACAACATCATGGAAACCGATATATCTCCAAAAGAACTCCGCCAACTCATTCGTTCCCGGAAATGGACGGCTCCCACCAGCGGGGCGGCCCGGGGCTGCGTTCAGGCAAATCTGGTAATGCTTCCGCGAGATGAGGCTTTCAATTTTTTGCTTTTTTGCGTCCGCAACCCCAAACCCTGCCCGATTCTAGATGTGCTCGAGCCCGGTGAGGTTGAACCGGCTATTGCGCCGGGCGCTGATCTGCGCAGCGATTTGCCCCGCTATCGTGTCTTTGAAGACGGGCAATTCAAGGAAGAATCCAAAGATGTGACGGATATATTCAATGAGGATATGGTCAGCTTTCTTTTAGGATGCAGTTTTTCTTTCGAAAACGCCATGCAGGCGGCCGGCCTGCCGATCCGAAACATCGAAGAAGGCAAAAATGTTTCCATGTATGTCACCGGTCGCCCGTGCAAACCGGCCGGCCCTTTTGCCGGCCCCCTGGTGGTCACCATGCGGCCCATGACGCCCGAGCAGGCGGTGCGGGCCGTTCAGGTAACCACCCGGTTTCACCTGACCCATGGTGCCCCCGTCCATATCGGCACACCCGAGGAAATCGGAATCAAGGATCTCGCCCATCCTGAATTTGGAGATCCCGTAACCATCCGAGCCGGTGAAATACCGGTATTCTGGGCCTGCGGTGTGACATCCCAACTGGCAGTAACGGCTCCCCCGCTGCCGCGGGTCATCACGCATGCGCCGGGTTATATGTTTGTTTCCGACCTGAAAGATGAGGATTTAACGATCTTATAATTTGCCCCCGATATTATATTTTTCAACTATTGCTCCCGATCTATCCGCCATTATTGCTATACTTTTCCAAAACCGACATCCGTAGATGCGCTGAATGCCTGATTACAACTTGACAGCGAACTGTGATTTCTATATGGTTTCTGAATCTCAGTCATAAATTGATTCTATCGCACAACCCGTCTTCAAAGATCTTCAACAATTTCTGTGTAAGCAGCTGCGCCCAAGCATACCATAAAGGTTTTAATTACCAAGTTGATCAGGCAATGGGTGCTAAACTTAAGGTCAATCCCATAATAAGGAGGTAATATGATGAAATTAGTATTCAGATTATTGGGAGTTGTCATGATCATCGGTTTGATCGTACCTGCGGGTGCGCTGGCCGAGAAGGAAATCAAGATCGGTGCCATCTACCCGCTGACCGGCGGTGCAGCGGCGGCCGGCCGCGAGCTGCGGGCCGGTGCTGAACTGGCGGCCGAAATTGCCAATAAGGTCATGGCCGACATAAACATGAGCATGGCCAAAAACAGCGGTATTAAGAGTATGGGCGGGGCTAAAATCAAGCTTATTTTCAAGGATCACGAGGCCAATCCCACTCTGGGCGCTGATCTGGCCAAGAAATTGATCCTGGATGACAAAGTGGACGGTCTGATGGGATGCTATCACAGTTCGGTGACCAAAACCGTCAGCGCGGTGGCTGAACAGCACGGCATTCCGATGATCAACGGCACATCCACTTCTCCGCCGCTTACCCAGCGCGGTTTCAAATGGTTCTGGCGCACAACGCCACACGATAAATGGTTTACCAAAGACCTTTTTGAACTGCTCAAGGGCCTCTCCGACGGCAAAGTCCGCGGGGTCAAGGCAGTCCCCAAAAATGAACTGGCAAATATCGCATCCGCCTGTGAAAAAACCGAATGGGGCTCCAATGTTGCGGAAATGATCCAGCTGTGGGCCAAAGAATACGGTATCAAGGTTAAAAAATCGTTGCTGTACGCCAAGGAATCACCGGATCTATCCAGTGAAGTTCGGTCCCTGAAGGCTTCGCGTGCGGATGCCATGCTGTTTGCTTCCTACACCTCGGATGCCATCCTGATGGTCAAAACGCTGAAAGCCCAAAAAGTAAAACCCAAAATTATCTGGGGGCAGGATGCTGGATTCGAAAAACCCGAATTCCGCAATACCCTGGGCGACAGCATTGTCGGCATATTAACCCGCACCGTATTTCTGCCCAAAGTGGCGGAGCTGAAGCCGGTATCCGGCCAGGTCAACAAGCTATATAAGGCCAAAACAGGCAACGACCTTGGCGGGGCTTCGGCACGCGCTTTCACCGGTTTACAGACCTGGGTGCACGTGCTTGAAAAAGCCGGCTCCACCAAACCGGCTGATATCCAACGCGCCGCCAACGCCATCCAGATACCGGGTGAAGAATTGGTGGTGCCCTGGGCTGGAATTAAATTTTCGACTTCAGGAGATGAAATCGGTCAGAATATACAGGGTTCAGGACTTGTCGGCCAATATCAAAAAGGACCGGACGGCAAGATTGGGCTGGAGATTGTCTATCCATTTGATGTCGCATCTGCCGACATGATCTATCCCTTCCCGCAATTTTAAATGACAGTATAACGTAAAACCTGCATCTCCCCGTCCCTTTGTCTGCTTGATAAAGGGACGGGCGTGGATGGCTACCATCTTTTCAAGCAAATATCGATTCGCATGGATATACTTCTCAGTTCTATTGTTGCCGGATTATTGCTCGGCATGGTCCTTGCCATGGTGGCATTGGGCCTGACGATTATCTTCGGTGTCATGGATATCGTCAACTTTGCCCATGGTGAATTTCTGATGATCGGCATGTATACCGGCCTGCTGACCGCGCAGGCCACCGGTCTGGACCCGCTGTTTACACTGCCTGTCGCTGCCTTCGTGGGCTTTTTACTGGGCATTCTTTGCTACGGGGGCTTTGTCAAATATCTGCTAAGAGGCCCCATGATTGCCCAGCTGCTCGGCACCTTTGGTCTGATGCTGTTTTTACGAAATATGGCCCTGCTGATTTTCGGCTCTGAAGATCGGGCGCTGCATCACGGCGTGCTGGTGGGAAAAAGCTTTGATATTGGGATGGGCGTCATTATCCCCGCAACCAAACTGGCGGCGGCCGGATTATCGGTCCTGGCATTCTGGGGGGTCTGGGTATTGATGAATCGGACCAAGATCGGCAAAGCCCTTACCGCCACAGCGTTGAATGCTCAGGGCGCGCGTTACATGGGCATTCCCACCGAACGGATGAACGCATTGGCCTGGGGCATCGGCGGGGGGACGGTCACCGTTGCCGGCGCGCTGATCGTTAACTTCTGGTCGGTGAACCCGTTCGTGGGACTCTTATTTACCATGATTGCGTTTGCCATTGTGGCCCTGGGCGGGTTTGGCAGTGTACCCGGAGCGTTTTTTGCCGGACTGGTGGTCGGCATGATAACAGAAATCCCGGGGTTCTGGGACTTTTTCACCTACACATTCAACCTGGATTGGATGGCCAATGTTCCCATGACCTCTTTTAAGTACATGTGGGTATACCTGGCCTATTTCGTGATCATGGTTCTGCGGCCCAGAGGATTGTTTGGATGGAAACAATAAAAAATGCGTTTGATTTTTCTGACTTTCCGCGCATCGATCTGATTATTGCCGGTCTGGGCCTTCTCTTTCTGCTGGCGTTTCCACTGTTTCCGCTTTCCTCATTTGCCATGGCCACCATGATTCAATTCCTCATGTTTTCCCTCTACGGGATGGGTTGGAACACCATTGGCGGCTATGGCGGTCAGGTTGACCTGGGCAAAGCGCAGTATGTGGGGATCGGGGCCTATACGACCTCAGTCATGCTGATTCGCTGGGACATTCCGTTTTGGGTATCCATGCCCATCGGCGTTTGCCTGGCTGTGGGATGGTCCTTTATCATCGGGTATCCGCTTTTTCGGCTCAAAGGGCATTATTTTGCCATCGCCACCATTGCCACCTCACTGGTGCTCAAAGACCTTTTTGAAGTCTGGAACTTTGTGGGCGCCGCCAGAGGGCTGGAAATATCTCCCATCAAATACGCGTCTGCCGATTTTCTGAGACTGATTTTCAAAGATGATGTCTACTATTACTATGTCATCCTGGGTTTTTTCATCATCGGCATTATTTACATTAACTGGTTTCGCAAATCGCGTCTGGGGTTCCAGCTGCGCTGCATCAAAGACAACGAAGCGGTGGCCGAATCTCTGGGAGTCAATGTGCGCTGGGCCAAGGTTAAAACCTATGCGATTGCCACAGCTTTTGTCAGTGTGGTGGGCTCTTTTCATGCCTGTTACATCAAGAACATCGAACCCGAAGATACCATGAGCCTTAGCATCTCCATTCTGATTGCGCTGATGGCCATGCTGGGCGGGGCCGGATCATTGTGGGGACCGATCATCGGAGCCGGAATTCTAATTCCGCTTAAAAGCTACCTCAAGGAGTGGCTGGGCGCGACTGCCGGCCTGGTCGGAATCGATTTAATCCTTTACGCGCTCATTATCATGGCGGTATCAGCGTTTGAACCGAGAGGGATATGGGGCATTATTGAAAAGGTTCGACGGAGGAGACGCAAGTAATGGCATTACTGGAAACCATCGGCGTCACCAAGGATTTCGGCGGCCTGAGAGCCAATGACGACATCTCTTTTTCTCTTGAAAAAGGGCAGTTGCTGGGATTGATCGGGCCCAACGGAGCCGGCAAAACCACCCTGTTCAACTGCATATCCGGATTATACCCGGTGACTTCCGGTGAGATTATCTTTGATGGTGAAAACATTACCGAATTTAAAGCCCATGAAGTCGCCCGGCGGGGACTGGCGCGCACCTTTCAGGTGTATGTTGCTTCCGGGGATCTGACGGTGGAAGAAAACGTCATGGTGGGTTGTTTTATACGCACCCGTTCACGGTCCAAGGCCAAATCTCGCGCTGATGAAATACTGGAATTTATGAAGCTGCAAGATCTGACCGACTATCTGGTCAGTGAACTTCCGGTGGCGGCCCAGAAACGGGTGACCATGGCGACGGCGCTGGGTTCGGACCCCAAGCTGTTGCTGCTCGATGAAGTTGCCGCCGGTTTGAATCCCACTGAAATCGAGGACATTATGACCAGCATCAGAAGTGTGCACGAGGGAATGGGTGTTACGGTGATGCTGATCGAGCATGTCATGGAACTGGTGATGAAAATCAGCGATCGCGTGATTGTATTGGATTACGGTGAAAAAATTGCAGACGGCAATCCGGCCGAGGTCGCCAAAAACCCGAAAGTAATCAAAGCGTATCTGGGTGAACGCTATGTAAAAGAGCATGCACAGGAGCTGGACTGAAACATGAGTCAAGCGATTCTCGAAATCGACAATATAAAAGTACGCTATTCGGGCCTGCCGGTACTTCAGGGCATTTCTTTGAAGGTTGATGCCGGTGAAACCGTATGCGTGCTGGGTTCCAACGGCGCGGGAAAATCGACCCTGATCCGGGCCATTATGGGCACCCAGCCCGCCTTTGCGGGTCGTATATTATTTAAGGGCCGGCAAATCCAGAAGCTGAATACCGCCGAAATCGTGCGCAGCGGCATTGTGTGCGTGCCTGAAGAAAAGATGCTGTTTAGCCCGCTGTCGGTCGAAGAAAACCTAAACCTGGGCGCATACGTATTGAAGGATCCGCAGCAGATACAACAAAATCTTGAGTTTGTTTATGCGCTATTTCCCGCCCTGGCACAGCGCCGTAAGCAACCCGCATCCACTTTGTCCGGCGGTGAGCAGCAAATGGTGGCCATCGGCCGCGGCCTGATGTCCCGACCCGATATTTTGATGCTGGATGAGCCCTCACTGGGTCTGGCCCCCCTCCTGGTGGACGAAGTTCTGGACACCGTCCGGAAACTCAAAGAAGAGGGACTGACCGTGCTGCTGGTAGAACAAAATGTGCGTGAAGCCCTGGATCTTGCCGATCGCGGGTACGTGCTTCAAACGGGCCGTAT
>JAAUXY010044219.1_pt1 | contig 18185 bp, 15 predicted proteins | sample 7278121 | NCBI WGS metagenome assembly JAAUXY01 (sample SAMN14350117, study PRJNA611818) | marine sediment metagenome | isolation source: surface marine sediment (1.8m) | place: French Polynesia: Moorea | collected 2018-08 | reverse complement strand
GTGTCCGATACGGGTGCCGGCATGGATCCGGAGCTGCAGAAATACATCTTCGAGCCGTTCTTCACGACGAAGGGCGACGTCGGAGGCCCGACCGGACTCGGCCTGTCGACCGCGCACGGCATCGTGCAGCGCGCCGGCGGCACGATCACGGTGCAGAGTGAGCCGGGCAAGGGCAGTACGTTCTATATCTATCTGCCGATCAGCAAGGAGAAGCCGGAGATCTCCGACGAGGCGAAACTGCTCACGGACGTGCCCGGCACCGAGACCATCCTTCTGGTCGAAGACCGAGCGAGTGTGCGGCGGCTAGTCAGCACGATCTTAAGCCGCGAAGGCTACGAGTGCATCGCGGCCGACAGCGGCATCAGCGCGTTGGAAGTGTTCCGCAGAGATCCGGAACGCTTCGACATCGTGCTGTCAGACGTACTGATGCCCGGAATGGGCGGCATCGAACTCGCACGTCACGTGCGCGAGATTCGCTCGGATATTCCGATCCTCTTCATGTCCGGCTACGCGGACAGCAAACAGCTAGCCGACAAGCAGGTTGCCGGCAATATCGAGCTGATGCACAAGCCGTTCACGCGCAAAGAGATCCTCGGCAAGATCCGCGAGGCGCTGAAAACGGGCACGTAGACGCGGGCGCGCCTGCATTCCAAAGAGCAAAAGGAACCCAAAACGGGGCTCCTCGCCCCACGCGCGCTTAGTCAGGCTTGGGTTGAGGCTTGTCCTTGTTGGGTCCACCCGGCCCATCGTCCGGACCTTTCGGCTTTCCGGGCGCCTTCGCCGGCGGTGGCTCGTTTGGGTTGGGCATATTTGTCTTGATTAGGATATTCATGGGCACTTGAATGGCGTTTCAGAAACCACTGACCAGCCTACTACAGAACGCAGATCTCGTCGCATAGATCATCCGCACAGCCGAGCCGCGCAACCTGCGGCATGCTGTGAAGACCGGCTTCGTGAACCGTTGTGCCGATCGCCAAGCGGACTGTTCGCCCAGAGTCGGTGCGGAGAAGCGGTCTCGTCACTACCATCACAGTTGTTGCCCCTCACCATGAGACCGGACCGAGATTCGGCTTTCAACCTCGTTCGAATACCTGCGGTTCGGCGGTTGCTGCGAAGAATCCAAGATCGGAATGCGGTCTCGCCCACTCGACGAAACGATGTCTTGCGTCGCTCTTGCCACACCGGCTACAGTGCGCGCAGATAGTTGGCAATAACGTGTCCAAGTGCAATGGAAGGAACGTGGTGAGGCTTGTATTTTCCGCTAGTCTGCGGGGGGGCGGTGATCAGATATGCGCCTTATTCCGCCTCAATCCGGCATACCCGGCGAAAGTCGTAGCGAAACTACATCGTGATAGGCAGTCGCGCGAAGTCAATGGGTAGGCAGATCGACGCACGGCGCAAATCGTCTCGAGGACCGAAACGCGATCGAGCCTCGGGCGGGAAACTGCGTCCACTTTGGGTGACGTTGTGTGAATCAGGTCTTGCCAAACTGCTGGCCAAGGAACTCAAGTATCGGAAGATTATCGCGCGGAGTACGCGGGCTAAGCCGTTGTTTCTCCGCAACTATGACGTTCTGGTGATCCCGGATGTTCAGGTTACCGGCGATTTCAAGAGTTCGAGATTGTCGCTGCACACTCTGCGCTGTCAGGTGTTCGGGCGAGGCTCGATAACTGCATCGCAGCTTGATCTCCTTGCCGAGGTTTGCGAGTCAGCCGGTGTCGAGCAGCTTGTTTCCAGTGTCGCGGGCTCGCATTTCAAACGTCGTGACCTGAATGCATGGGTAAAGAGCCGCCTGGCTGAACGCGGCGTTAGTGTCGGCAGGACCGACAGCAGGCGTCTGGTATGGCTGGTTGTCGTAGATGATCGTTTTTACTTTGGCTTGCCGATACAGAACCATCACGATGCCGCCGGGCGCAAGAGCCGTGGTGTGCGCGCCGGTGCGCTGCCGGCCACGGTCGCGGCGGCAATGGTGTTTGCCGCCGAGTTGGCGAGGAAGGAAGTGATATGGGATCCGATGGCCGGCAGTGGCACTATCCTGGAAGAGGCAGCGGCTATGGCGCCGGACGCCGAGTTGATCGGGTCTGACACGGATCCGGCGGCGCTCGCCACGGCTGCGAGGCGTGTCCCGCGAGCCGATTTCGTTACGGGGCGAGTCGATTCGATCGACGTGGGACGCAAGGACGTTACGCTCACACTCTGCAATCCACCCTGGGAACATCAATACCAATCCGAGACGGATCAAGACGCTATGTTCCGTTCGATATTGACGTGCTCGCTGAAGGTCGCAGGGCCGCGCTGGCGTGCGGTTTTGATTACGCCCCATGGCGACGCATTGAAGAATGCAGCGGATTCGGTGGGGAATCTTGTGATTTCAAGAATTGCTGAGCCGACGGTGCGTGGCAGGACAGTAGGGCTCTGGCGTGTCGACCGGCGCGGCTGATGGGTCTTCCTCCTGACATCTGAAGCGCCCGTGGCTATGTGATTCCGGGTGCGTTCCTGCTCAGCAAGGGTTAAAGATTCGTGTGCGGCATAGCTGGCATCGTCGATTTCGACCGCCGATTGGGTGCGAAGCGTCTGCGTGAAGTCGCGCAGGATATGGCCGATCGTCTCGCGCATCGTGGACCCGACGGGCACGGCGTTTGGGTATCGAGTGATGGTGTGTGCGCTTTCTCACACCGCCGGCTGGCGATCGTCGATCCGACCGACCGTGGCCATCAGCCAATGACTACCGCAGGGCCAAGCGTCGAGACTGCAATCACGTTCAATGGCGAGCTATACAATTTCCAGGAGCTCCGCCGCTTCCTCGAACGACGTGGTGCTGCTTTCGAGAGCCGCAGCGACACCGAAGTATTCCTTCGCGGTCTTGATACGGAGGGAACATCCTTCTTCGAGCGCGTCGACGCGATGTATGCGCTCGGCTACTGGAGTGGCGATACGCTCGTTCTCGCACGTGACTCATTCGGCGAGAAGCCGCTGTATTATTTGCATCAAGGCGGAATGATCGCGTTTGCGTCGGAGCTGCACGCGCTGTACGAAGTGCCCGGATTCAGCGACCGTGTCAGTCCGGATATCGTCGCTCTGTACTGTGCCGTACATCATGTGCCGGCGCCGTATACGATTTATGACTCGATCAAGAAGCTTCCGCCGGGCAGCAGGCTCGAAGCCGGACGCGAAGTAGCAAGAGGCAAGTCGTTGTGCATCGAGCGACCCCATCGCTTCCTTGCAAACGGCGGCGGACTGTCAGCGACCGGCGTGAGTCGCAGCGCGCGCGTTGATGCGCTCGAGGAGGTGGTCGTCGAGGCCGTCCGAAGTCGAATGACGGGCGACGTGGCGCTGGGAGCATTCCTTTCAGCGGGAGTCGACAGCGGTACCGTCGTTGCCATAATGGCAAGGCGTTGCGGCTATCCGGTGATGACTTACTCTATCGGTTTCGAGGATCATCCCGATAGCGAACACCGGCGGAGCCGGGAGCTTGCCGCATGGCTCGGGCTGGAGCATGAGAATCGCATGCTGCGTCCCGACGACGTTGCGATAGGACACGAAATCGCACGCGATCTCGACGAGCCCAACGGGGACAGCTCATGTCTGGTTACCGCGCTGCTGTCCGAACGAGTGAGCCGCCGGCTCAAAGTCATCCTGTCAGGCGATGGTGGTGACGAACTGTTTGGCGGGTACACACGTTACGTCGACGCTTGGCGACGCAACGGTGGCGCGCGCATCCATTCCGAAGCAGACGACTATCTTGACGGGTTCCTGGCGTTCTCGCCGCGCGAGCTGCCTTCCTTGTTCGGCCCGCCCTCGGGACGTTGCCGCCGGATACTCGCCGGTATGCGAGAAGAGGTCGGCAATCCGGACAACTGCCTGGTCGTCAATATGCGCAGGCTTGATGCGGACAACTACCTGCCCGGCGCCGTTCTCGCAAAAGTCGACCGTATGAGTATGCGCCATGGCGTAGAGGTTCGTGCGCCCTTTCTGGCTAAGTCCGTGGCCGCATTTGCGGAGACGCTTAGTGCGGAGGAGTGTGTTGGGCGCGGCGGGAAGGGTCTGCTAAAGGATCTTGCGGACCGCCATCTACCTGAGGGATGGGTGGAACGCAGGAAGCAGGGTTTCGGCTTGCCCATGGATGCCTGGGCGCGTCCCTTCCTGTACGGGGAATGCACGCGCCTGTTCACTGCGTCAGATTGCCGGTTGGCCGAGTGGATTCAACCGGAGCGCCTGCGTGCCTTCATTGCGGGCAACGGTGGTGGGGCGAGTATTGCGCAGCTCTGGACGCTTTTCATTCTGGAGAGCTGGCTTCGATCCCATCCTGCCACGCGAAGTGCCTGATTTTCCTTCGCTCAATTCTTACGATCGCCGACCGCCGCCTCAACGGCTTTAACCACGCCGGAGCGCAATTGCTTCCAACCGTGCCTGTATGCCCATTCCTTGCTGCGACGCACTAACTCGGCGAGCATCGGCCCATGCGCTTCGCGAATAGCCTGTTCGATGGCACTGATCTTCACGTAGTACAAGGCCTGTCCCGTATTGCCGAGTTCAGCGACATCCCCGGCTAGCGGCGTGCCGGGTCCGAGCGCAGCACGCATTATCCCATCGTCATTGGTCGCCGCTACGGGCACGCCGCAGGCTGGCGCCTCGATCAGCACCTGTTCGAAGTCTCCGCTGTGAGGCGTGTTGATGACTACGTCGCACAAATTGAGCCGCTCCACATAGCCGAATGCCTCCGGGATCGTGGCGCCGCTTGGAGCCGCTCGGCGTCCCCGGCCGCGAAGCGGCGCCCCGCGCGTTTCGTCAGCGAGGTCGTCAGCAAACAGCACGTGGCTGCGAACGTTGTAACGATCGGCAAGCTCCTCGAGATCCCAGTAGCCGGCTCGGCTACAGTGGAAATAGACCATCAGGTCGTCCGCCTCGCCAGCCTGTCTGAGCTGTTCCAGGGCCATGAGTACGCGCGGTTGTTGCTTGCGTTGCGTATTGCGGCCGAATACGCCGATCACTCGATTGCCGTCGAGACCGCAGTGGGCTCTTAGCGCCGCGCGGTCTAGTGGCCGAAATACTCTGCGGTCGATTCCCGGCGGAGCGACGACGTCTGCACGCAGGCCATTGGCCTGCAGGTATGCTGCCCCAACGTCGTTCGTCACCATGACTGTCTCGAATCGCTCTATCAGGCGCAGTAGCCTGCCATATACGGGTAACCCGTCGAATATGGCATACAGAGACAACGGCGGCAGCGCTGCGCCCTCGAGCGCCTGCATGACTTCCTCGAGGCAATACATGTCCATGTAGATCCACAGAACGTCGAAGCCTGAGTCGGATGCGAAGGCGGAAAGTTCCGGATGCCAGTTCGTGAACGGATCGATGGGAACAATCTCGCAGGGATAGGCGGCCCGTGCCGGGTTGTTGAAATCATCCTTGAAGCCGAAGACGCGCAGGTGATGTCCGGCCGAGAGCAAGGCCCGACATGCCTGATCGGTCACAATGCCGTAGCCGGTCGTCAGCGCGGGACTGTCCGACACGATGCCGATACGAAGGCCCTGCGGTGTCATGCATGGACCTCGATCGGTCGACCCCCGGCTGCTGCGGATTCGCACGCCGCGAAAGTGAGCTTCTGCGTCAGACCGGCCGAGGCAATCCCTGCGTCGGGTTCCCGTCCGTCTTCGATGGCGCACAAGAGATCGCCGATCGACCCGAGAAATCCATCAGGGAACCAGTCGCCGGACAGACTAAACTGAAGTTGGTTGCCGTTTCGTTCCAGCGAGAGGTATTCGTTTTGCGCGGGACTGTCGACGGTGCCCCGGATCGTGCCGTTCGAGCCGTGCACCAGGAATGGGTGTCCGGAGTATTGCTGAGCCGCCACGATTGAGCGAATGCTTGCGCAGACTGCGCCGTCGGCCACGATGTTGAGCCAGCCGAACTGCGTGACATCGCTCTCGGACTCAGGGGCTTGCCGCGTAATCGTGTGCGCCCACACGGTGTAGTGTGACCTCGCACCCATCCAAACCTGACTGCAGTCGACCCAGTGAATCATGTAGTCGAAAAGAAGGAAGTCACGAGTACCGTGACGTTCCACGTCCGGGCACCAGCTCATCGCGATGTCATGGATATGCGTGATGGCGAACGGCTCACCGATTGTGCCCGTCTCAATCAGATGACGCGCCGCGCGCCACTGCGGCGCCCATCGTCCGTTGAAATTGACAGCGAATTTCGGCGCGCCCGAGGGTTGCGCTGCCTTGCGGATCTTCTCGAGCTCGTCGCGGTCAAGGCACAGTGGCTTCTGCGCCAGCACGTGCTTGCCAGCCGCGAGAGCTCGGAGGATCAGCTCCGATCGTCCCCGCACCGTGGTGGCGATATCGACCACATCCACGCTGCTATCTTCGAGAAGTGCCTCCAATGATGGGTAGTTCTTCAGATCGGGCTTGATGGCAGTCGCGGCAGCGATAGCGTCCGGGTCGTTGTCGAAGGCGCCGACTACGCGCAGGCCGTTGTCGAGGTACTGCGGCAGCTGCCAGCGCTGGACGACGGAACCGCATCCGACAAACGCTATACCGTACGCGACTCTGTTACGAGGAAAGCGCGGCTGGTAGATGTCAGGATGCAGGGACTCCACCACGACCGGATCAACGTTCATCCAGGGCTCCCGCGGAAAGGAACGACTGTCCTGGGTCGCCGGGCCTCGCGGAGAGCGCTTCGATTTCGCCGCTTGCGTCGAACTGGTCCAGTGCCGTTGTCGTCGCGTCGAGTGCGACTGAGATGGCAACCTTATCGCGGTCGCTGTCTGTCTTCCCGACGACGGCCAGGAGTGCCGCTGCGGCGACTCCGCGTAGCTGCGCTACAGCAAACAGCGCAGCGGCTTCCATCTCGGTTGCGAGTACTCCAGCGGCACGCAGTCCCGCCCAGCGACTACGTTCGGCGGGCACGTCAGGTAGCATTCCAATCTTTTCCGAGTAGTAGGCATCTTTACAGTGGGTGAGCCCAACGTGGTGGGGGACTTGCTGCCGTTGATCCGCTTGGCGGACAGCTGCCGTAATCCTCGCAGCGAGTCCAGGATGTGCCACGGCGGGATACGCGGAATCGAGATATGCTGTACTGGTACCGTCAACGCGCACGCAGGCGCTTGAGATCACAAGATCGCCTGGGGCTACGTTCTCACTGACCGCCCCGCAGGTTCCGAGCCGCACCAATGCGCGAACACCGTGCATCACCAGTTCCTCGGCAACGATAGCCGTCGCCGGGCCGCCAATACCCGTCGACACGACCAGGATTTCGGGCGTTCGGTCGTGGGTGCGATAGATGTCGAAGCCGCGTCTGTCTTCTATCTGGTCAGCATCCAATCGCTCTGCGGCCCAGGCCGCGCGCATTGGATCGCCGGTGAGAATGGCTAGCCGTGCCGTGTTCTGGGTCAGGCCGAGATGATCCGATCGCACAATCATTGCAATGCCCGTGTCTGTCTCGCAGTCACCATGCATAAGCCTCCGGCGCCTCGCCAGGGCCGGGCCACGGCTCTGCAACGGCATCGAGTGTCTCGGCCGATAGCGGACGGTCAGCGGCCTTCACCGCACTGTCGAGTTGATCGAGCGTACGTGGACCGACGATTACAGAGCTTACTCCCGGCTGCGCTATCAGCCAGCCGATCGCTGCCGCCGGCGGGCTCAGACCGTGATCTGTGCATCTGGCATGCCACATCTCGAGCCGATCGGAACAGCTGGCGCGACGGGCTGCGACCTCAGAAGAGGCTCGCCTGCTACCGGCGTCCTCGCCGGCCAGAAGACCTTCGGCAAGAGGGCTGTAGGCCAGAAAGCCGATACCGAAATGCCTGCATGCGGGCAGAACCTCGCGCTCGACGTCACGGACCGAGAGATTGTAGTGGCTTTGTTCGAAAAGCTGGCCGATCGAGCCGACGCGGTCCGCGGTCATGTGAAGGCCTACGAGCTGCCAGGCTGCGAAGTTACTGGTGGCATAGTAGAGAATCTTGCCCTCTCGCTTAAGCTGCTCGAGTGTATCGAGAGTTTCGGCGAACGGCGTCGCCCGGTCTACGTGGTGCAAAGTGTAGACATCGAGCCAGTCGGTCTTCAGGCGCTTCAGGCTGGCCTCGCATTGCAGGCGGATATGACGGGACGAAAGACCCGAGTCGTTCGGTCCGTCGCCGATCGTCCCGAAGACTTTCGTGTTCAGAACGATCTTGTCGCGGCGCGACGCGTCGGCGCCGAGCCAATCGCCGATAATCGCCTCTGTGCAGCGCTCGTCGTCCGTGTAATTGTAAATGTTTGCGGTATCGAACAGCGTTACACCGTATTCGGTTGCCCGACTCATGATGCGATGTGCATCGGCCTGTTCTGTAACGTGACCGAAATTCGCCGTACCGAGACTGATGGGACTGATGCGAAGCCCTGATCGCCCGACTTTACGCTGCTCCATGACGCTACACCTTGCTACGTAGTCTTGCGGACTCTCCGGCCGGCGGTTTTGAGAAAACCACCGCGCCAAATCCGGGTGAATGACGATTGCTGCGGGATGGTCATTGTCTGCCGTCTTGTGCAGCGGCCAGTTCCGCGATGTGGCGGCGCGCCGGATCGTTCGGCTGTCGTCGCACAGGATGAACGAAATGCGCATTCGGGATAGATAACGCGCGACGCACACCAGTAACCGCCTGGTACGGGCGGTAGCGATTGGCGGTGGAGTGCGATTTCGGATAGCCGCCGAGTCTAAGGCCCAGAAAATCGCAAAGCGTCGGGTACAGCACCTCCTGGAGGGTGAACGATTGATTCGCTGCTACCAGCCGTCGAAGCTCCGCGTACGCGGGATGCTCGACAAGCGTGTGGACGTAAGAGCGCGAGAACACCTGCGCGGGGCTGAACGTTCCGTGCAAATAACGAAAGCCGAGGAACTCGAACCAAGTTTCAAATTCGGGCCGAAGCGAGCGCATCGGACGCCAGTACGCGTCCAGGCGGCGTTTGCGCACGAGATTGGGTGCAAGATAGTCGGCGCGCTGCAGCTTGTTCTCGACGAATCGTTCGAAGCCCCGCCGAATGAACAAGAGATCCGTCTCGAGGTTCACGACGGCGTCAAATTCGTCTTGGGTATTCGCAAGTCGTTCGAAAACATCCAGGAAGAATCCCGCGATTCGCGCGTAGCCGTAGCGACGTGGGTCCGAGAAGATCTCAGCGTCCAGGTTTGTCGTCAGGGATGCGTCCGTGCCCGAGTTATAGACCATGATGCGCGAATCAGGGCAGAACATGCGCACGTTTGCGATCAGCTCGTCGAGCGAGGCTCTATCATCGTGCGCAAGAATCACAAACAGCAGCTTCATCTCGTTCCTGTTTGTCATGGGACATTAGTCATGAACTCTGCCTGGCCGCGCCGAGAACCGCATCGATCACGATGTCACACTGTTCTTGACTCATATCGGAAAAAGTAGGCAGCCAGAAGGCGCGTGCGGCAATGCTTTCGGCCCGAGGGCAGGGTTCGGCAACGCAATCTCGAAAAACCGGATTCTCGGGTAGCACCGGCCATACCGCACGGGCATCCACGCCAGCAGCACGACATCGTTCGAGGACCGATTGGCGATCATCACAGGTCAGGGTGTAGAGCCAGACCGATTCGTCGGCCCACGCCGCTACCGGACGTCGGGCGTATGGCGTCCCCGCAATTGCGGCGTCGTAGCGTTCGGCAACCCGGCGCCGCCCGGCGAGCAGTTCGTCCGCGCGGCGTAACTGTGAGAGGGCCACGGACGCTACCAGTCCCGACATTCGGAAATTGCAGCCTGGAAGCGTGTGCCAGTAACGTCGCTCGGGATCCATGCCGAAGGCGTTCAGCTGACGCAGACGAGCATCGAGACTAGGATCATCGCAGACAACGCAGCCGCCTTCGCCGCTGGAGATGACCTTGTTGGCATGGAAGCTGAACACCGCTGCGTCTCCGAACTTCCCCGTCGGGGTCCCGCGATAGCGAGCGCCAAATGCCTCGGCCGCGTCCTCGAGAATGGGTACTCCGAGGTCATTCAGTGCATCGTAATCGCACGGGTGGCCAAGCACGTCGACGGCGATGACGGCTCGCGTGCGGTGGGTCTTCAGCCGGTCGATACTCTCCGGATCGATCGTCCACGCGTCAGTAACGTCAGCGAATACCGGCCGCGCCCCGACGCGGGATGCCGCAAGCGCCGGTGCGGCAAACGTAAATGCGGGAACAATGACCTCGTCGCCCGGCCGGACACCCATACCTATCAAAGCCAGTTCCAGTGCCGAGGTACCAGAATTGGTTGCGACTGCGAATCGCCGTCCTACGGATTCCGCGATCGCCGCTTCGAACTCGCCCACCGCCGGCACGGAGGAGGACAACAGGCCTGCCTCGATGGCGTCTCCTACCGCTTTCTGTTCGACCCCGGAAATGCTGATTGAGGAGAGAGGGACCTTCAACGCTGAATTCCGTATCGTGCGCCGAACCGACGCCACATCCAGGTCACGGTTTCCTGCAGCCTTTCATCGAATCCGGTGTCGGACGCAAAGCCTGCCGCGGCCAACCGGCCGGTGTCTACACGGTAGTCCCGGCCGTCCGGGTCCTGCCGATCGTCGTCTATATCGAAGCTCAGGCGTGTTGCCTCTGCTATGCGACGTGCCAGATCGAGCTTGCTCAGAGAACCGTCTGGCGCTGAAACATTGAAGGCGCGGCCAGCGAGTTCCTGATAGCGCTCCACCGCAAAGATCGCCGCACGGGCCATGTCTTCGACGTAGACGAAGCTGCGAATGGCGTGGGGCTGAAACAGCCGCAGCCGGTCCCCGCGCAGCCCTCGCAGCACGAAGTCGTGAAGGATCAGATCAGTACGGAAGTTCGAGGACGCGCCGAAGGCGGTGGAAGGGCGCAGTACGACGGCTCCGCGGGCGAGAGCAACCTTCTCTGCACGTGCCTTGGTTTCCGCGTAGAGTGACATCGGCTGAATCGGATCATCTTCGCTGCAGAGCGCTCCAGGTGTGTGCCCATATACGCTGCAAGTGCTGGCGAAAACGAAACGAGCGCATTGCGGAGCACTCTCGGCAACGACTCGGGTTCCCATTTCGTTTACTGCGCGCGCCAACCCGGGCTCAGCGTCGCATGCTGGGTAACCCACCACGGCGGCGAGGTGGATGATCGCGTCCGCCTGACTCAACGCTGCAGTCATTGCCTCCCCGTCGCGGATATCGGCTTTGATGAAATTGGAGGCTGAATCGGCAGACCTCGAGTTGCCGGCCGCTTCCGGCTTCCGGATGTCCACGCGGGTAACTCGGTGGCCGCGCTCCTCGAGCAATGGCGTCAGAACGCTGCCGACATAGCCCGACGCGCCGGTCACCACGACGTTCAGTGCGTTGCGGCCCGGTTCTACCATCTCGGCAAATCGTCGAGCCCGTGTTTTTCACAGATAAAGCGGGCGTTAGCGGCAAGGCCTTCGCGTACCATTCGCTCGCGGTCAAAGCCGCGCGCGGACTCGCTCGTCGCTGTGTGATCTTTGTGGTAAATGCCGGCGCTCGGGTCGTAGACAAGCCGTCCGCCGGCCTTCTCGAGGCGGAGCGCGAATTCAATCTCGTGGTGACCGTATCCCTCCATGCGCTCGTCGTAGGGACGCTCCGCCGGAGATGTGCTTAGCGCTTCGACCAGACTTCGCGGATAGCTCAGGCTGGCGGCCCATATCGCGGATGCGGGGACATCGAGCCCGGGCGATTCGTCAACGCCCGCAAGGCTGTGCCTCTTGCAGTCCGAAATCGACCACGTTTCGCTTTCGCCCTCGAACTTCGCGCCGCTGACCACGTGAGGCCGGTCTAGAACATGCCATTTTACGTGCTGACGAATGAAGTCCGGCCTCAGATTGACGTCTTCGGCCTGGATAAAGACCTCCGCGTCACCGGAGGCGGCGGCGATGCAGCGATTGAACAAAGCAGCGTGGTGATAGTCCTTCTCGTGTACACCCGCAATGAGTCTCACGCTTGGTGCGGCGCCTTTCGCCGCGCTGCGCAGGGCGTCGATCGTGCCGTCGGTGCTGCCGTCGTCGAGGAAGATGATTTCGTAGCGATCGTCCGGATAGTCCTGTGCGAGCGCATCGGCAAGGGTTTCCAATGCCCGGCCGCGCTGATTGTAGGTTACAGAGAAAACGGTCACGAACGGAGTCGGGGTGGAAGTCTTCACTGCGAGCCGGTCCTCCGTGTTTCGTAAACGACGCCGGCGTCCGCGGCGGTCCTACGCAATAGCCCGGTCTCGAAACGAACACCGAAATCGTCGTCATCCTCAGCCGGACCCGGCCCGTTCGATTGCAGGCCCTGTCTGGCGAGCGCGACGAGCATTTGCGTCGCGCTGTAGCGTACCCTCCCTGAAGGATCGGCGACGAATCTGTTGATCTCGCTTGCGATACTGGCGTCACCGCGTGAATCCGCAAGCCTGCCCATAGCCACGGCAGCCTCCGCTCGAACCAGCTCGGAGGCGTCGTCGACGAATCCGGCGATACACTGCCGCCAGTCCGCCGCGTTACCTTCAATTGCGGCCAGTTTGCCAATCGCCCAGACGGCAGCGGCACGAGTTTCCTCGTCGGCGCTGGACTCCAGTGCTGCCAAAGTTCGGCTGAAACCTGTGGTTCCGCGAAGAGCCGCGAGTTCGCCGCTGGCAAAGACATAGGCCCTGCGCAATTCCCCGACGGTTTCTTCGAGGCCCGCTTCCAGGAGCTCGAGCGCATGCGATCCAGCTTCCGAGTGGCCGCAGCGACCAAGGGCCACGGCTGCGAGCGGCCATTCCCGTCGGGGGACAGTGTATAACCGATCGATCAGTCGACCCGCCGCGTTCGGACCGATGCGCGCAAGCGCCCATGCCGCTTCGTTGCGGGCGTAATACGAAGGATCGGCGAGCGCTGTGATGAGCGCATCGATACCTTCTGCACAGGGCATTGCCCCAAGCGTGTCGGCTACTCGCCAGCGGACATCGAAATCCCAATGCTCGCCGAGGAGTCTGATCAGCGAAGGAATGGCTGCCGTGGTAACGGGCTCGGCGCGAAGCGTCTTGACGATCAATACCGCGGTCATCAGGCTCGGCCAGCTGGCACGCGGATCGGCGAGCACCTCGAGCGCGTCAGCGATCTGTTCGTTCGGAGAGTCGACAAGCTGGGCCGGCAGATGGCGATCGTTACGCTCGACGTGCGAATAATGGTAAACGGTTGCGTCCGGTACGAACCGAACGCAATTCGTCCCGTCCAGCTGACACTTAGTCCAGTAATGGTCTTCGAGCTCGAAGACGGTTTCATCAAACGGCGCGTCTTCCCAGGACTGTCTCAATATCATCGAGTTGGCGTTCCACAGGTCCGAGTCCCGTGTCTCGATACGTGTGGTCGGTGTGGAGAAAATCGAAAGATCGCGCTTGTCCAGAAACTCCGAGTAAAACGGGTAGATCTGAGCCCCATAAACGCCGAGCGTATCCGGTTTCTGAGCTTCGCGGAGCAGTTTTGCCAACCAAAGGGTGTCGGCGGGAATTGTGTGTGCGCTGAGCATCGCTGCGAAGTCGCAAGCGAACTCACGCATCGCCAGATTAATTGCCGCGCCCGGATAGTAGTTCGAGATACTGAGAACATCGTCGCAATAGCGCTGTGCGATGCTCTTTGAGTCATCAGTCGATAGATTATCGATGCCGATAATTCGAATAGTGGCGCCGGGAAGCGTCTGTGCACGTACCGCGGCGAGTACCGGCTCCAGGTACTCGGCTTCGTTCTTGAAGCGGATGATCACGGAGATGCGTATCACGAGTCTGGAATTATTATTCTGAGGTGAGTCAAGATAAGCTAGTATCGATACAGCGTCAATACGACGCTGGCCCAACAGAATCAGGCCGGCAACAAGGCGAATGTCGACTCAAAATGAGACTCGTGTGATGAAGCAAACTGACATCGTGCTGTGTGCACCGCCGTTTTTTCGCTTCTGCGGCAGTCATAACAACCGCCTTTGTCCGTCACTGACGTATCTGTCTGCCTATCTGTACCGAGAGGGCATCGATTCGGTTCTGTACAACGCAGATGCGACGGCGTCGGATAAGTACTGGAGCATGAAGTGGATGTTCGACAACTTCCAGCCGTTCGTCGATGCCGTCGACGGAGTAGGTAGCCTTTATGGTGAAGTCGTCGAAACGATCATGAGCTTCGAGCCGAAGGTCGTCGTGATCGCGGGTGCTGAACCGCTCATCGCAACCAAGGACTGGGCGAACCCCTTTATCGCCGCTCATCTCTCCAAGTTGCTTCGGAGTCTTGGCGTATACACCGTTGGTATCGGCCATTTTTATACTCTGGACCGCGATACCTTTCTCGATAGCTTCGATTGCATCATCGGCGGTGAGCCCAGCGCTGCGATTGTGGATGTCGTTCGAGATCGTCCGAAAGGTTACGTAGCACCGCGCTGGATCGATCTCGATATCGTTCCGAGGCTGGCGCCACGGTTTCCCGAAAACCAACGCGCCGATTTCGTAATGACTGCCTTTGGCTGCCGCTTTCCATGCAATTTTTGCCTCGCACAGAAACTATATTCCGAAATCAAGCAGCCCGTTCGATTCGTCGACATCGATACGGCGATCGCAGACATTGCACAGCGGAGCGAGGAAGACATTTACCTCACTGACCTGACGTTCACGATGGCGCCCAAGAAGCGCCTCATTTCGTTGGCCGAAGGTTTGCGTTCCGCCGGTGTGGAGAAACGGTACACCATCGATACGCGAGTCGACTGTATTAGCGAGGATATCGCTGACATTCTCGAGAGCCTCAACGTTAAACGGGTGAAGCTGGGCATCGAGGGTGGCACACAGGAAATGCTGGATACCTTCGGTAAGCGAACGTCCACCGACGAAAACCGACGCGCAATCGATATCCTGAAGTCTCGCGGCATCGACGTTTTCGCCTATCTGCTGATCGGCGGCGATCTGGACGAACGCGACTACGAGGTCACTCGAAAGTACATCGAGGAGCTGAATCCGGATTTCGTACCGGTGGCAATCTGGGCTTACGACCTCGACGATGACTATCGCTACGATACCCAGTTCTCGCCGGTGACTCTGAAGAAGTGGGGCATCTCGCCTGAGGTGTTCTATAAGTATCTATCGCTGCAGAGTGCTTTCAATCCCACTGTGGGGACGCTGATCGGCGACCAGTAACATGATTCCGCCATTCAGGTATTCATTCTCAGCCAAAGATATCGATTTTGTTTCCGGCGAAATCCGAACCATGCTCGGCGATGGCGAGTACCTGACGCTCGGGCGCTGGAATGACGAGTTCGAGAAGGAGTTTGCAGCCGCTCACAAAGCCGCGAATGCCGTTGCGGTTTCCTCTGGGACTGCAGGGTTGGAGATTTTGCTCCGAGCTGTCGGTGTTTCCGGCAAACGCGTGATTGCGCCGTCCAACACGTTTGGCGCAACTCTCATTTCGATTATTCGTGCGGGCGGCATTCCGGCGCTCGTCGATTGTGGCGATGACTTGTGTATTGACCCGGTCGCCGTGGAAGCACTGCTTGACGGGGATTCGACATCCGACGGCGCGCCCGACGTTGCTGCGGTGGTGACCGTGCACATTGGCGGACTGATCTCCGCAGATCTTCCGCGGCTCGTGGACACGTGTGACCGTTTCGACGTGCCGCTTCTCGAGGACGCCGCGCATGCGGTGGGTGCTTCGCTCGGCGGGCGCTTCGCGGGCACGTTCGGTCGCGGCGCGGCGTTCTCGCTCTTCTCAACCAAGGTCATCACGAGTGGAGAGGGCGGCATGATCCTTACGGCCGATGACGAGTTGGCTGCGCACGCCCGCCTGTTGCGCGATCACGCGAAACGACCTGACGGCGGAATGGACGAAACCGGATACAACTGGCGCCTCACCGAGTTGCAGGCCCTGCTTGCGGTAGCGCAGACACGGCGTTTGAGCGAGATTATCAGCGAACGAACTCGGGTCGCGAGGGGCTACGCTGACGCATTGCAGGGGCTTCCGGAGGTTTCGGTCCTCGATCCCGCGACGGATGCCCGCTCGAATTACTATAAGGTTGTCGTCCGCATACCGCCGGGTCTTAGAGAGCGCGTCAAGCAGCGGATGCGAGCTGATTTCGACGTTCAAATGTCGGGTGAGGTCTACGCTGTGCCGTGCCACCGTCAGCCTGCGTTCGCCGAGTTTGCGACCGGTCCCTTTCCTGTCACCGACGCCATCAGTGCGGGCCACGTGTGCCCTCCGGTGTATCCGGACATGAGCGACACGGAGCTGGCTCATGCAGCCTCGTCTCTCGCCACGGTGCTGGAGGAGGAGGTCGGGCGCAGGTCGAAGACTGGGTTGTCGACGTGAGCACGCGGGGTGCGGATGAAGCCGCGCAGCGTGCGGATATTTTCGCCGATGTCTATGAGAACAATCGCTGGGGTCGTTCTCCCGAGGGTCGAAAGTATTACTCGGATTCACCGGATCACCTCACCGAGGAATTGCGTGCGCTGATAGAGGCGTTCGTTCGACGCCATTCCATCGAAACGGTTGTCGATCTCTGCTGCGGTGACTTCGAACTCTCCTCCGGCGTCGATTTCGGCGATGCGTTTTACATTGGGGCCGACATCTACCCGAAGTTGATCGAGTGGAACCGCACCAACTTTGCGTCCGACCGCCGGGAATTTCGCGTCCTCGATATCGTGGAGGATGCACTGCCGTCAGGCGATCTCTGCATGATCCACGCCGCGCTCTACCTGCTGAGTGAGCGCGACTTGTTCCGAATATTGCCGAAACTAAGGCAGTATCCTCTAGTGCTGATCACCGACGGCCAGCCGGATATCGCTCCCGAACTGCGCAAGAACTTCGACAAGCCTACCGATCGTTACACCCGCCAGGACTATTTCGGCGCAGGACTCTGGTTCGAACTGGAGCCCTACAATCTCGATCTGGAGGTCTTGCTCGAGAACACTCTCCCTTCCGGTGAAATTATGCGCACCGTACTGCTCCGGCACGATGACGCGCGATAACGCGGATTCCGATCACGACCAGCGACGATTCACCGCTTTTCCCAGCCATCGTTCGACCCGCGAAATGCATCCTTACTGACGAGGAAGCGTCCGAGAAACATCATCCGCAGTCCGGACGCGGCGAATGTCGCAACAGCGTCGGCAGGCGTTTCCACGATCGGCTGTCCGCGCAGATTGAAGCTCGTGTTCAGAACGACGGGTACCCCGGTTCGAGCGGCGAATCGACGGATTAGTTTATGGAGGCGGCGGCAACGCTCGCGGTCGACCGTCTGCACACGCGCCGTGCCGTCGACATGGACAACTGAAGGAATGCGATCCCGCCAATCCGGCTTTGTCCGATACGCCACCGTCATGAACGGCGATGCGTCGCTCATCTCAAAGATCTCGGACGCGCGCTCGGCAAGAACCGCGGGCGCGAAAGGTCGAAATCCTTCACGGAACTTGATACGCGCGTTGACCTGGTCCTTCATGTCTGGAAGCCGCGGATCGGCCAGTATCGACCGATTGCCGAGCGCACGAGGTCCGAACTCAGACCGGCCCTGATACCAGCCGAGGATCTCTCCATTTGCGAGCAGCGCCGCCGCTTCCGCCTCCGGGTCTTTCACAGCTCGGTGGCAGAAGCCCGAGGCGACGAGCGCCGAGAGAATCTCATCGTCACTGTACTCCGGTCCAAGAAATACATGTTCGAGCGGTCGGATGCGCTCGCCGGCCGCGAACGCAGCCTGGAGGGCCGTGCCCAGCGCCAAACCTCGGTCCGATGCGGCAGGTTGGACGAATAGTTCCTCAACCTCCGTCTGTTCAAGCAGGATGCGGTTCGCCACGCAGTTGAGTGCTACGCCGCCGGCGAAACACAGTCGGCGATGTCCGGTGCACTCGTGCATCTCTCGCACGAGCGACACGAGGCAAGACTCGAGCGTCTCCTGTGCCGCGTAGGCGACGTCGCGGTGCCGCTGGCTGATCGGCGCATCGGGAGAGCGGGGTGCGCCGAGTAAATCGATGAGTCGCCCGGAGTAGTAAGGTTCGTTCGTGGTGCGATTCCCAAAGTCAGCCGTCATGAAGCCGAGGTCTACAGCGTGGCCTTCAGCGGTCGGCTGGGCGAATGCGGACAGATCGACGCCGGGGTTTCCATATGCTGCGAGCCCCATGACTTTGTACTCGTCTGTGCCCACCGTGAAACCGAGAAATGAAGTTATCGCACTATAAAAGAGACCAAGCGAGTTCTCCTTCGG
>JAAUXY010022018.1_pt1 | contig 18189 bp, 18 predicted proteins | sample 7278121 | NCBI WGS metagenome assembly JAAUXY01 (sample SAMN14350117, study PRJNA611818) | marine sediment metagenome | isolation source: surface marine sediment (1.8m) | place: French Polynesia: Moorea | collected 2018-08 | reverse complement strand
TATAATGGATAGGGTAAGACAAGAATGCGCAGGAGTTGAGGCCGGGACCCTGCAGAATCAAATCACAAGAGCAGTATCCCGACCTCAATCCCACCCAGTGTCAATCCTAAATCACCCGCCAAGATTAGAATGGGTATCACCCGCCTCGAGAATTTTCTTAACATTCGAGTCGGGAATGATGCTATCGACTGAAACCTTTGCCGGGCCAAGAATGACATTACCTTTGTTCATCGTATCAATCGATGTGATCCGGCCTCCTGATATCATCACAACAGAATACAGGCTATCGGAGACATCGAAATACAGCGCATACCGTACGACTGCTCCGCCGTTATGCGTGATACCGCCATTGGTGACCACCACCGGCTTGCCGTAGAGTTTCTCCAACAAATAAACAGCATCCAGCAATTCGTTCTGACCGGTGCTTTTCTCATCTACTTTGATGAGAACACCTTTGGCAGAAGTTTCAATAGCTTCTTCTTCTGCGACAGGCTGGTTTTCCTCTGATGCCGTCATCTTGGAGATGGCACTGCAAGAAAAAAGCAACAAACATGACAGTAATAAACTTATCCATCTTTTAATATGTTTCATTGGTAAGCCCCCCTTTTTCTTCATAAGGGCTGCAAAAAGCGTGCACATATAATATTTTTTTGAACAGATGAAGAGACATTGTTGCATTTACAGTAATTTACTTTGAATAAGTGAAGAAAGATAAAAAATTATTTACAGCACCACTTATCCGGATTTCTGTATTTTATTTCACAAATCAATGTAAAAAAAGAATAACTCGGGTCGCGGTTTGCCGTGTTTTTCTCACACAGAGCCCGCAGAGATCAAAGGATTAGTTTTGCAGTTGTCGGGTGCTGAGGTTTATTCTGAATTTGAATCAATCTTGAGGATTCTGCCCGCAATGGGCCGCGGTCGCCGGGTATCCCAATCAAGTGCCTCTCCAATCCCCCGATTGCCGAAATAGTCCGCAATCTTCTCAAAGGTGGGTCTACCGGGATCGGCAACAAACACCTGCTTTACACCGCTACTGAGCGCCTTTCGAATAAGCTTTCGCAACGGGTCGACCATGTTGTCCCAGAAGCAGATATCAGCACCGATGACCACATCCACTCGTTGCAGATCCCGCTTTTTGATTTTTTGTAAGTCCGCTTTCAAAGTGGAAATTTCTTCCCGGTTGATGCGAGCATGCAATCGCAGGTAGGGAAAAACATCGGGATCCTTGTCCACACCCGTGACAATCGCCCCATGCTTTTTTGCGCAGTAAATTCCTGCCAGCCCCCAGCCACAGCCCACCTCCATGAGGCGCGCGCGTTCAGGCAGTCGCTGACGGCCCAGGTAATCCATCAACAACCAGCTGGAAGACCAGTGCTTATTGCCATGGAAGGCCGGGTTATGCTGGCGTTTTAGCTTTCGTATTTCCGGGTGGCGGGACAAAAGGAGACGCACACCATGAGCCCGGATCTCTTTTTTCAACGTATGATTCATATCAATCCGCCATTAAAAATTTCATTTACCCTATTTTAAATCGGCCTAAAAATCAATGGTTCAGGGTCCAACCTTTAGGTGTCAGGTGTCAGGAAAAAATTGACTTAGTGTTGAGGGACCGCTGATTGCGGATTGGAGCACTTTAATTAGCCACCCCGGTGGAATCCTCCTAAAGGAGGGCAGCAAAGCTGTCCCGGTTAAATAGCTTGCAGGTTTAGCTGGATAAACATTCCACCCTGTACCATCTTCCGGAGCTACAGGGCAGGCGTGGCAGACACAGATCATAAAAAAAGTTTGGTTTCAGGTGTCCCGCCTTTGCTCCGGCGAGCTTCCGTCTTCGCTTTTTCAAACTGCACCGCGACAAGTCGGCGATTCTTTTACTTGACTTTGAGCGGCGAACTTGCATTATAGGACCTCGCATTTTAACACTCAAAACAAACCCGATGATACCTGTCGGGAAAAAGGAGCCCATGATGCCAGGTCATATTGCCACAATCGCCGATGAACTCGCATTGAAGCCAGCGGGTGTGCAGACCACAGTGAGCCTGCTGGGGCAAGGCGCCACCATTCCTTTCATCGCGCGCTATCGTAAAGAGGCCACGGGCAACCTCGATGAGGTGGCCGTAACCGCCATCAGAGACCGGTTGCGCCAACTCGAAGAGCTCGACGCCCGCAAGGCAACTATCATCAAATCTCTTGAAACCCATGGGCATCTTACGGATGAACTGAAGCAAAAAGTGATTTCAGCGCCGGATCTGGCATCGCTGGAGGACATATATCTGCCCTACCGGCCCAAGCGCAGGACAAAAGCCATGATTGCCCGCGAAAAAGGCCTGGAACCGCTGGCGTTGAAAATACTGGAGCAAACCGGGCAGGATTGCCTCCAGCTTGCGGCCCAATTTGTTGACCCTCAAAAAGAGGTGCATTCAACCGACGATGCCCTGGAAGGTGCGCGGTACATCATCGCAGAAATTATCAACGAGGACCCCGGGTCACGCGAAAAAATGCGTGACCTTTATTTTACAAAAGGCATCATCCGTTGCCGGGTGATTTCGGGAAAGGAAGATGAAGGCGCTAAATACAGAGATTATTTCGACTGGCAGGAGCCGGCCAATAAGGCGCCCTCCCATCGCATACTCGCCATGCGTCGCGGGGAAAAAGAGGGTGTTCTCAATCTGGGCATCGCCCCGTCGGAGCAGGATGCTTTGACGCTGCTCGAAACACTTTTTGTCAAAGGAGAGGCCGCCGATTCGAGGCAGGTTAAACTGGCCGTAACAGATTGTTTTAAAAGGCTGCTGTCCCATTCCATGGAAACGGAGATTCGGCTGGCCACCAAACAGCAGGCCGAACAGCAAGCCATTGAGGTTTTCGCCCGCAATCTGCGCCAGTTGCTGCTGGCATCACCGCTGGGCCCCAAAAGGGTGATGGGAATCGATCCGGGTTTCCGAACCGGCTGTAAGCTGGTCTGCCTGGACCGCCAGGGGAAATTGCTGCAGCATGACACAATTTATCCGCACATGAACGCAAAGCGGGATAAGCAGGCAGCTGAAACCATAATCCATCTGTATCAGCGCTTTCGGATTGAAGCGCTGGCGGTCGGAAACGGGACAGCGGGCAGAGAAACCGAGGCGTTGGTCCGTAAAATTGATGCTCTCAAGGAAATACCGGTTATTCTTGTAAATGAAAGCGGTGCATCGGTGTATTCCGCGTCGGAGGCCGCCCGCCGTGAGTTCCCCGACCTGGATTTAACTATCCGCGGTGCGGTTTCGATCGCCCGGCGCCTGATGGACCCGCTGGCGGAGCTTGTTAAAATCGATCCGAAATCGATCGGGGTGGGACAGTATCAGCACGATGTTGATCAGTCGGCATTGAAACTGGCCCTGGATGATGTGGTGATCAGCTGCGTGAATGCCGTCGGAGTGGACTTAAACCGCGCCAGTGCCGAATTGCTGGCATATGTATCGGGGCTCGGGCCGCGGCTGGCCAAAAATATCGTAACGTACCGCAATGAGAACGGTCCCTTTAAATCAAGAACGGAATTAAAAAAGGTCCCCCGCATTGGTGCCAAAGCCTATGAGCAGTCCGCCGGTTTTCTGAGAATTCAGGACGGTGCCAATCCACTGGATGCCAGTGCTGTTCATCCGGAGAGTTATGCCGTGGTGGATGCCATGGCGCGCGATCAGAACTGTTCGATTGTTGATTTGATGGCCGATGCGCGTTTGAGAGAAAAAATTGAGCTGTCCCGGTACGTCAGCGACAAGATCGGCCGGCCGACTCTGATGGACATTCTCGCTGAGTTGGCCAAACCGGGTCGCGATCCGCGTCAGGCATTTGAAGTTTTTGAATTCGCCGAAGGCCTTAACGAAATATCTGATCTCAAGCCGGGGATGAGGGTCCCGGGGATCGTCACGAATGTGACCGCTTTCGGTGCCTTCGTCGACATCGGTGTCCACCAGGACGGCCTGGTGCATATCAGTGAACTGGCCGACCACTTTGTCAAAGATCCGGCCGATGTGGTCAACGTGCAGCAAAAGGTAACCGTGCGGGTCATCTCTGTTGACCTGGAGCGCAAACGGATCTCATTGTCCCTGAAAAAGCAGCCCGCTGAAAAGCCGTAAAGAAGGGTCACACGAACGGATTAAAATGTTTCAGCAACCGCTTTTGATAACGCTATAGTTGTTGCCCTTCTTTCCTGGAAAACTCGACTTGATCCATATGGTGTATTAACTTGGCATATTATTGAGCCTTGGTTACTGAACCGCGTGCTTTCGGGTGTAACCGTACGTGGAGGGGAGAAAACCACAGTTAGTGATCAAAACGATTATCAGATGAAATCAGAAAGGGGTTTAGCATGCGATGTTTAATATATGTGTTGTTGCTTTTGTCCGTTTCAACGGTTGCTTTGGGCGGCACAGGCGCTGCAGTTACCTATCAGATCAATGGTAAATCTTACGAAGGCTATTATATCAGCCCTTCAAACCAGGCGCCTTTTGTGCTGCTGATTCATGACTGGGATGGTTTAACCGATTATGAAATCAAGCGCGCCCATATGCTTGCGGATCTGGGTTATAGTGTTTTTGCGCTGGATTTATTTGGCGCCGGCGTGCGCCCCACCGAGATGAAAGACAAACGTCAGCATACAGGTGAACTGTATAAAGATAGAGAAAAAATGCGGGCCTTAATGAAAGGGGCGTTGGATACGGCCAGAGAAAAAGGCGCCGACATCGATAACGGCGTCGCTTTCGGCTATTGTTTCGGTGGCGCGGCCGTGCTTGAATTGGCGCGATCCGGGGCAGACCTGAAAGGTTTTGCCACATTTCATGGCGGCCTCAAGACACCACCTGGACAAAATTACAGCAACACCCGTGGAAAAATTTTGATTATGCACGGTTCAGCGGATAAAGCGATTACCATGGACCAGTTCGCTGCCCTGGCCAATGAACTGGAATCAGCAGGCGTTGCCCATGAAATGATCACTTACGGTGGGGCTAACCATGCTTTTACCGTTTTTGGTGGAAAACGTTATCAAGAAGCTGCGGATAAAAAATCCTGGAAACGTTTTACGGAATTTCTGGCCGTTAATTTAAAAAAATGAAGATGGGGACATGCGCGCCTAAAATAGCATTTGACAGATCATAAACTATTTCTATAGGCTTGCGGTTGTCAGAGCCAAAAACAGATGTTCTCATCAAAGGGATTTAAAAGATGCCTAAAATAACGGTTGACCAGATTGAAGAAACGTTGCGCAAAGAAGTCCAGAGGATAGATAAAAGTGTCCGGCTATTGGCGGTGGAGCCGGGCAAAAAAAAGAATTTTTACAGGGTGATCCTCCTTAAAGATGGAAAGTCCGGCAGCGCCGACCTGGAAAAGGCGGTCATAGAACAATTTCTTTCCGATGAACGCAAGGGCAAAAAATTAAGAAAAGCACTGGGCAAAGCGGTCAGCCATTTGAGCATAAAGTACGGACGGTAGTTTTTCCCGGTAGGCGAAAACGGGTTGCGCGTTGCGGGTTACGGGTTACAAGCTGCGGAATTTAATTTACCATGAACCCCTCTTCGCTCTGACGAACTTCCCCCTTCGTTAAAACTTTGGCGCAACAAGACAACGTGGCAGGCCCCACGAATTCCACAGAATTAACTGAAAGATCTGATCTCTCTATGATCTCAGAGGGCTCTGTGTGATAAAATATCCAATGCTCGTTGAGTCCGTTTTCTTTAAACCCCTTATCCCTGCCTACTCTTTAAAGCCTCCCCAATCAAACAACTCCTTTAAAGCCCCAAGCGGGTAACCTGCCAGTGGGAGCATCTTGCAACTTGAAAAATTGTGCACATCTTCAGGAATAAACATTTTATAATACCCTACCCTGAAGGTCAGGATGAATATTGATGGATGCCAACGCGGGTAATCTGGACAAGGATTTAAAGGTGGAGCTGAAAGCCATTCGATCGGCGCTGGCAAAGCTGCCGGATGCCCGGCTGCCCTGGAATGTTCAGGCTCCGGTTGATTTAATCGATCAGGGAAACCGCATGATCGACTGCTTTGAAAACTGGCTGCTGGATGATGAACAAACGCAAATATTGAGCATGCAGCCACGGAATCTGTTCATCCTTTATGCGACCGCCTATTTGTGTGACATCGGCCTAACCACTGGCGCCGGGCTGTCGACGGCTGATTTTGGCGCGGCTCTTTTTTCCCGATCCGCAGATCTGATCCGTGCAAACTGGCAGGACCTAAATATCGCCGATGCGACCCTGGCCGACATTCTGGCCCGGGTCTGCCGACAGGCGGCAAACGATGACGGCGGCAATCACCCGGCGCTATCCATCGATGGTACGGCGGTGAACGTGCCGCTTCTGGCCGCATGCCTTCAGCTGGGTAGAGCGCTGGATCCAGAGTCGACGGCAACCCTTTCGCAGATATACAGCCACTTGCCGGATACAGACCGCTTTGCGCCTGACGCGTTGAATCAGTATTTCAGCGTGTCGGATGTCGGGCCCCATCCCTATTTAAACGGCACAATCCGGCTGAAAATCCAGTGCAGCGATCCTGAAATTCACCGGGCTTTAAAACATCACGAGCGTAGCGTGCAGCGACTGCTCGAAAACATGAACCAGCGGGTGCGTCCGCGCTTTTTGTATTCCGAAGTGATCTATGAAATCGAGCCCCAGGGATACACCCCTATCGATCTCAAGTTCAGCGTCGATTCCTCCGCCGGCTTGCAGCTGTTCATGGGCAACCGCCTGTATTCGGACAAGCGTGTTTTTTTGCGGGAGTTGATTCAAAACGCCGTCGATGCCTGCAACTACCGCAAGCTGTTCGATGATACCTATTCGCCGGCCATTTCGATTGAATTCAGCGACGACATCAGTGTCATAAAGATGCGCGACAACGGTATCGGCATGACCCGCCAGTGGATCGAAAAATATTTTCTGGCCATCGGCATCTCCTTTTACCAATCCAACGAAATCAGAGATGTCGAGCGGGACACCCGCATCGACTTCGGTTTTATCAGCCAGTTCGGCATCGGATTTTTGTCCAGCTTTCTGGTGGCAAAAAAGATCGTTATCAAAACGCGCAAAGCCGGTTTTGCGGGGCTGATGATCACTATCAGCGGTCTGCGGGATTATTTCGACGTCAGGGTTTCAGAAGAAGACTTCCCGGTGGGCACCGAGGTGATCCTGCATCTGAAAGCGTCGAAAATAAAATACTGCCGCAGCCTGGAATTTGCCGGATACCTCAAAACCAATATCCGTTTCCTAAAGTTCCCGTTAAGCCTCAAAGACGAGCGGGGCAACGTGGTAACCATCGGCCGGGAGCAGCTGGCCTACAATACCATTAAAAGCGCCGGCCCGGTTTTCCTGGCACCCCTGAATTTTAAAGACTCCGAAGGGTACGTACGGTTGGGTGCAAAGAATCTTGGCGACCATATCCATGCCCTTGAAACGGCCAGCGGCGGGGTCTCCGTATTCCAAGACGGTATTTTTGTCACCCAGGTCGCCTCCCTGCTCCCCGAGGGCGCCCGGCAGCATGTCGTCACCCGAATAAATCTCATGGGGCAGGATAAATGCGAGCTGAGCATGGACCGCAACCGCATGTTCTGGACAGCCGATCAATTGCAGCACATTAAAAAGGTCATCCGCTACGGCCTGGTGGACGTGGCCAACCAGCTGATGACCGCAGTTCAAAGCCAGGAGGTACCCGAGAACACCTTACAAAGCATCGTTAACAACCTGGCGATATTTTTTGATTTCAGCGATGTCGACGATGTCATGTACGATCAGCTGTGCGATCCGCTGCGCCGATTTGTCGAAAAACGATTCAGGGATTTTGTCCGCATCAGCTTTTCCCAGAAGCAGCGGGCCAGCGGCACTGTCGAGGCGGACGGGTATAACGAAGCCTGGCAGCGGAAGGTGCTCGAATCATTTGCGAGGAATTAATTAGTTTCCATCCGGATGTCCCTCTTGTTTTCTGCTATGGCCATGATATCCAGCCACCGGATGACCGACAAAAGCCAGCAGAACGCGTTGCATGCAATGCCGGATGAGCTTACCTTTTGCGTTTTTTAAATCAAAAACCTGGCCCGTCAGACGCTTTCCAGGTCGTTCTTGAAAGCACGCGCTGTCCCTTGGCAGAGGGGTGAAAACAATCGATGTCGGAGACCAGCGACTCGTCCGGTACGCCCAGATCGAAAAGATCCGCGGTGTAAAACCAGTAGTGATGATCGTCCGCATTGTTGTAATCCTCGACCAAATCGTAAAGGATTTCATTAAAAGCTATATTTCGACCCCGGGTATATTGGCGCTCGGCTTCGCCGATGGAAGGATTCAACATGGTACTGCAGGGAAACAGTTCAAGCAGCGTCAGCGCCCAGAGCAGCTCGCAATCAACGATGCCCAGGGCTTCTTTGTCCTGAGCAACGACCCACAGTTGATAGATATCCACCATTCCAACGACATAGATCGTGGCACCGGCGGGTAAGCCGTCTGCCAGGATGTCAAAGCCGGCTCGCATGTTGGCTTCAAATTCTCTGTCGGTCGGAATGTCGGCAAAATTATCTTTGCAGACATCATTATGACCCATTAGAACGGTGACGTAAGTTGCAACACGGTTGACCGCCTCCTGGGCCTGATCGGCAAAGTCCCTGCTGTCCGAACCACTGACTGCCTCCAGGAAGTTCCGATGCCCCCGCCGGCCATATTTTGACTGAATACGCTGATTGTGGCTTTTCACATCCGTCAGGCCAAACAGCCATTGCCAAAAGCCATGGTAGCCGTTTACCCAGCTGGCCCAATGATTTTCATCGGGCAGCTCGGCATCGATGGCTTCCGTGATGCTGTCGCCGGTGCTGGCAATACGCTTGGGCGCCAGTTGCGGGTCCTTGGCCAGGGCATCTGAGTTAAAAAGCACAAAACTCATAATGAGAATAAATAATAGAAGATAAAATGGGCTTTTGTTCATGTTGGTCTCCTTTTATTAACTATGTTGCAATGCTGTGTATGAATGGTCAGTGTCTAATCGGCCTTTGCACCTCCAACGTGTTTTCCTTCGGCGTCCAGCTCTGATTGAATCAGTGTTTCAAGCTGTCCATAAGAAAACGTTCCGCTAAAATAAATCCCGTTAACGAAGATGACCGGAGCGGCATTGACCCCTATCCTTTTAGCGTCATCTATATCTTTTTTAAGGTTGAGCAAATCGCGTCCTTCGTGCTGAATATTATTTGAAGCATTCGTGTTCAATCCCAGATCTGCGGCAACCCGCTCGATATCATCCAAATCGAGATCCCCGTTGAGCTTGAGGATCGCATCGTGGAACTCCCAAAACTTGCCCAAGGCGTAAGCCTGTATGCCTGCCTGTGCAGCGGCCAGCGCATTTTTATCCGTTCGATTTAAAAAGTTCCGGTGAACCCATTTGATCTTTCCCGGAAAGGCCTTCATAGCCCTTTCGATCTTCTGTGCGCTCTGGAGACTTAAATTTGAGGTTAAATCCGCAAAGTGCACTAGCGTGACGGGAGCCTGCGGCCAGCCGCGCCAGGGCTGCTCCGTGACTTCTATCTTCATGCGTGGCATCCGGGGCTTAACGAGCACAAATTTAAAATCTGCAGCAGCGCGCAGCGAGGTAAGATAATCCGATCTGCGCTGCAGCAGTGCCCGCTGGTGTAAAAAGGTCCGGGCACGAATTCGTCGCTGCCGGGTATCGATGCCCACCCTGGGATGTTTGGCCAGATATTCACTGATCTCTTGCTCTGCGGGGCGCTTAACTTTAGCGTTAACCTCCTTGTCGAGCAGATCATCAACGCTGAGACCTTCCCGGGCAGCTTGTGCCTCAAGAAGACGCTGGTCCACAACGGCTTGAGTCTCCCGCTGAATCATTCGGTATATGCTGCCCTGCAAACGGTAAAGCTTAAACGCAATATTTTGCTCGACTTCGCTGCGATAAATCGGTTCATTGTTCAAGATGGCAACAACTTCATCTGGGTCGTCTTCAGCAGCGGCCGCCGCCGCAAAAACCAACAATAGGCTAAGGCTGATAATCAGACAGAGGTTCCAGTAAGAGGTCTGTATCATCGGATTTTTCATTGTCTATTCCGCCGTCTGCGGGAAGTCGGTACAAAAATTCATTCAAGTTCATTCCCGTGATCTGTTCAAAATCCCCAATGGCGTTATCTCGAATATCTTCGAGCTGTTGGATGGTCCTGAAATTTTCAGCATTCCGAACCGTATTTCGCAGTTTCGCGAGCGCATCCCGCAGCAGGACGATCGTTCCACTCAAATCCAAAAGTTCGCTTTCCGACAGATTCAGCTCCGGAAAATCATGGTGGATTGCTTCGCGGACCATGTCGTGTATATCGTTGTCGACTTCAACCAGATCCTGATCGATTGTAGTAATCAAATGATCAGGGACGGTTGGCGCATGTATTGTCGGTTTCGTCCGGGAAGGGAAGGTCGATGCTGGCATATGAGAAGCCGAAGTTGTGGTGCGTCCAACGTCTGAAAACCGGTAGGTTGGGGGTACCAATGCCGGGGTTGCCGAATTATTGGCATAGCGTTCCAGATGCCGGTGATAAACCGCCCAACCCGTCGCGACAGCCACTACCACGAGTAGCGTAAACAGCAAAAAGGGAAATTTCCGACCACGGAGGATCATCAGATTCAACTCTATTGGAAGGAGTGAATACCAAAAATGCAAAATATTCATACCAAATAATTGCTCTCAGGTCAAAATGCAGGGGTCGGGACAAGCGTCGCGTTACGCATTGCGGGTTGCGGATTTTAGATTAGCCACCCCAAGGGTTAAACCATAAGATCGCGTTTCGTTGAATTTGAGGTGAGGGTCTGTTATGTTTATCTGAAAATTGCGTACCCTTGAGGACACCGGGTGAGGGGTATAGGGACATGAAAAAAATCGATTTAACGCTTAAGGTCGATAAATCCAAATGGCTTGAGCTGTTAAAAAATGAAAAAATGGCCGCTTGGGGTCATATCGGGACCCATTTTGATGTCATGAATCAGGAATTTTCTCTGGAAAATATCCGGCGACACGGAAAAATTATCGATGTTCATAAAATCAGGGATCGAGACATTCAAATTGAAGATCTCCAATCAATTGAAATCAATCCGAACGATTTTATAATATTTCATACGGGTTTTCTGAAGGAAAAAAGCTACGGCACGCCGGAATATTTTAAAAAGCACCCGCAGCTGTCAATGGAATTGATACGCTATTTGATTGAAAAAAAAATCAGCTTGATCGGTCTTGACGCCGCCGGTGTACGCAGGGGTGCGGCGCATACCAAAACAGATCAATACTGTGCGGACAACGGGGTATTTGTCATCGAAAATCTTACTAATTTGGGTTTGCTTCTAAAGGCAGTGGGAAGTCATCCGTTTACCGTTTATACGTTTCCCCTGAACTTTGAAGGCATGAGCGGATTGCCCTGCAGAGTCATTGCAGAAATTGAGCAGGTCACTCCGTCTTGAGGGGCATCAATAAAGTCTGTTTCTAAAAAATAATGAAAGGGGTGATAGGTTGCTATGCTTAAAGCAAAAGATATCATGACAAAAAAAATTATTACGGTTTCTCCAGAAACCGAGATTGCGAATGCTGCCAAAATTCTTATAGAAAAGCGAATCAATGGGTTGCCGGTAATGGATGCGTTCGGCCGGCTGGTGGGTATTCTGTGCCAGAGTGATCTAGTCGCCCAGCAAAAGAGTCTTCCTATTCCGTCCGTGTTCGCTTTACTGGAGAGTGTCATACCGTTAACATCCCAAAAGCGGATCGACAAAGAGGTGGCAAAAATTGCGGCCTTAAAGGTCAAACAGGCCATGACACCCGACCCGGTAACTGTCGACCCTGAGACCGATATCGAAGATGTCGCCAAATTAATGGTCGATAAGAAATATCACACGCTGCCCGTTATGGAAGGTGACAAAGTTGTTGGAATTATCGGCAAAGAGGATGTGTTGAAAACATTGTTAACCGAATCGTATGATAAGGAAGCAATTTAGGAGGCGGACATCATCAAAGAACGGCACATGCAGAACAAGAAAAGTAAAAAAATCTCCTCTCATGATTTGGATTTGGTCCTTAGGCATCACCGCCAATGGTTGAAATCATCGGGCAACCGGGGGCGCAGAGCTGAATTGAACGGTATTGACTTATCCGGCCGTGATCTGTTTGGTGCGATCCTGACACGGGCAATTATTCAGGATGTCGACTTTAGCGGTGCCAATCTGCGAACAGCCCATCTGCAAGAGGCAAATATTCGAGGATGCCGATTAAGCCAAGCCCATTTTCAGTGGAGTATCCTGACAGGGGCTATCCTGGATGACTGCGATTTTACCCGGGCCAATCTTCAATTTAGCGATTTTTCCAGCGCGACCTTCACAGATGTGGATCTTGGCGGGACATTTTTCCATAACGCATATTTTACGAAAGTAGTGCTACAAAGCACCAATCTTACGGGTACCAACCTCAGATTCTCAACATGGGAATCGGCCGTCCTCGAACAGGTCAGCTTAAAGGATAGCACCATCCAATTGGCTGACTTTAACCATGCAAAGCTGCGAGAAGCCGATTTCCACAACGCACGGATTTTCAGCACCGATTTCACCCATGCTGACCTCAGTACTGCTGTTTTTAATGGCGCTAGATTGGAAAATGTGAATTTTAAAGGTGCACATCACGACTCTGAATGTTTCCGGGAGGCATATTGTCGAAGGTGTACCTTCAATCGGGGTACCTCTCCGGTTCATCAGATTGCAGATATGGAAAATGGAGAGTGAATGAGCTGTTGCCGTTTCCGATATCTGAGTTATAAAGTGAGAAAGTCAATATCAAGGAAGAAAGCCACATGCCGCAAAGAATTATCTCACTAACCCCTTCTTTAACCGAAATCGTGTTTGCTCTCGGATGGGGCCATCGAGTGGTGGGAGTGACGGACAGTTGCGACTATCCGGCGGAGGTTAAAGATTTACCGAATGTTGCTTGCTGGTTCGATCCGGATATGGAAAAGCTGGTGGCCTTAAAACCCGATTTGGTTTTGGGACTGCACACCGCTCACCAACAGGTGAAACCCGAGCTTGAATCACGGGGCATCCATTTTATACTTGTAAATCCACTTACGGTTGAAGGGGCCGTCAGCGATATTGTACGGATTGGGGAATTACTGGGTTCACCTGACGTGGCGGAACGCCTGGTATCGAATCTACGTGCCCGACTGTCCGCGGTAGATGCCGGGGTCGATAAAATTGCGAGCGAAAGCAGACAAAGCGCTTGCCGTATTCTTGACCTGGATGATGGCCGGTTCCATGTCGCCGGCCCCCTGTCGTTTCAATACGATATCATCGACAGGGCCGGAGGCCGGAATGTCACCTGCACTAAAAAAGAAGCCTATCCCAGGATCACTTTAACCCAGCTGCGGAAATGGGATCCTCAGGTGATATTTAATTGCGGCTTCGATCTTAACGCAATTGCCGGTATTGCAAATAAAACTGCTTGGCAGTCGTTGCAGGCCGTCCAGTCAGGCAAACTCTTTTCTTTTGATTGCGCTTTAACCTGCCGTACGGGACCGCGGATTGTGGACATGGTGGAACTTTTATTCATGACACTTTATTCCGATACATAGAGATTCCGTGTTTAAAGGTTCTACCGGAAGGATTGCAGTCAATTCTTCATCAGTGGCCTACTCATTATCTTTAGCGCCGATCAAGATGCAACTGCTTTTTCCGCAAATCTGGTTCTGGAAACTGAACAAGCAGGGATTAAACGACGATCAAGCGACTTTCACGCCTGATAAGATAGAGCCCGCTTGACATAATGATCGTGGCACCCAGGACGGTCATCGTATCCGGCAGGTCTCCGAAAAGAAAAAAGCCCAGCAGCGTTGCCCAAATCAGTGTGGTGTAGTCAAATGGTGCCAGCAAAGAAGCCGGTGCCAGCTCATATGCCTTAATCATTAGGTAATGACCCAGCGCCCCGAGAAATCCCAGCCAGCCCAAAAGTAACCATTGTTGCAGTGAAGGTGTAACCCAGAAAAACAATACGCCAATTGTGCAGATGATAACCCCGCCGGCACTGGAATACAACAATGTCGTTAAGGCACCGTCTGTCCGGCCCAGAATTCGAGTTGAGATTTGAACCCCCGCATATAAAAGCGCTGTGATGAAGGGCAATATGGACACCCAACTAAAAAGGGTGAATCCGGGCCGCATGACGACCATGACACCGATAAATCCTATAATAACCGCTGTCCAGCGGTGTTTGTCGACCATCTCGCCTAAAAGCGGGGCTGCAAGAATGGTTACCAATAAAGGGGATACAAAAAGAATGACCACGCAGTCTGCCAACGGCAAAAACATCAATGCCAGCCAGAATGTAAGCGTCGCAGACACCAGCAGGATCGAACGCAGACTCTGCAGTTTTAAATTTTGGGTGTGAATGATATCTGCAGGTGCGCCTCTGAGGAAGAAAAGCGCAACAAAGAAAAAATTGAAAGCATATCGCCCCCATAACAACACGATCAACGGCAGCTCATTGCTCAAATACTTCGCCGAGGCATCTAATGACGAAAAGCAGACCGTCATAAAGATGACAAAACCGATCCCCTTCAGCGGATTGCTTGCAGGAGAAGAAATGGCAGGTTTATTTAGCACCAGGGGAAATTTATCCTTTTCAGTGTGAATATGGATCCGAGTATAAGAGGCTCGTATCTATCAGAGCCCGGGGGTGGCTGTCAATGGATAGCGATAAGGTTCAGAGGTTCCCGCCCTCACCCGAAAGGCTACGGCGCGGCAAGCTGGGTTCAGAGGTTCCGGGTTTAGGGCCAAAAAATAAATCCCTATTCCTCAGAATGAGATGTGGGATTATCCTTTCGAAATGATGTTTGTGATATTTTCATATTTGCGCTAATGAAACCTGATAACCTATAAAAAAACATGAGGGGATAAAGGTATGACGGACTTATCAAAAGGTGCCGCCTATGTGGATGGCCAGATTGTGCCCGTCGAGGACGCCAAGATCTCGCTGCTCGACTGGGGATTCCTGCACTCGGATGCGACCTATGATGTCGCCGGTGTGTTGAAGGGAAAGTTCTTTCGACTCGATGATCATATCGAACGTTTCTTTTTGAGCATGGAAAAACTGCATTTGTCAATACCCCACAGCCGCAGCGATTTGCGCGCACTCCTGATTGACTGCGTCAGGGCAAGCGGGTTAGAGGATGCTTACGTCGAAATGATTTGCACCCGAGGACGACCCAAACCGGGCTCGCGTGATCCGCGGACCTGTACGAATCAATTTTTCGCCTTCGCCATTCCGTTTGTCTGGATCGCAACCCTCGAAAAGCAAAAAGAGGGACTGCACCTCATCGTGAGTCACTGGCAGCGTATACCGCCGGAATCGGTTGACCCCACCGTGAAAAACTATCACTGGCTCGATATGGTTATGGGCCTGTTCGAAGCGTATGACCGTGGCGGGGAAACTGCCGTTGTCGTCGATACATATGGAAACCTTGTCGAGGGACCGGGTTTCAATATTTTTGCGGTAAAAGGCAACACGCTGACAACACCCGGGCAAGGCGTGCTTGAGGGCATGACGCGCAGAACGACGATCGAGATAGCGCCTGAGTGTGGTTATGAAGTCGTGCAGGACAAACTACCCGCTGGGGAAGCGCTGGCAGCTGATGAAGTATTTATCACGACAACCGCGGGCGGCATCATACCGATTACTAAAATCGATGGACAAGCGATCGGGACAGGCGCACCCGGCCAGGTTACACAGAAATTGCAAAAACGATATTGGGAAGCGCACGAAGACCCACGCTACACTTTGCAAATCGATTATAGCAGAATTTAAATGTGATAAAACCGTCATCTTTAATATCAGGGTGTTTATCGGCAAGCACCAACGTTTTTTGCAACGTTTAAATATTTACAGGAACCTAATTCACACGCTTTTTCCAAATCTGAACAAAACTTTCTGTTTTGGCCTATTCGGCCATAGAAAATGCCTCGCTTCGCATACGCATTCGCAAATCCCGGATTTATCTCGATTGCCCTATTATAATCAATGACAGCCTTCTGGTATTTGCCCTTGGCATCATAGATGAGTCCCCGACTGTAATAGGATCTTTCAGACTTAGGGTCTATTTCTATAGCTTTGCTGATATCAGCGATAGCCTCATCATACTGCTTTTTAACGGAAGCATAAATAAGCCCCCGATTGAAATAGGCATCGGCAGACATGGGATCCAACTCAATCGCCTTGCTAAAATCAGATATGACCCTGTCGTACTGGCGTTTATTAGTATAGGCATTACCCCGGTTGATGTAAGCCTCCGCAGATCCCGGGTTTAATTCCAGGGCTTTATTGCAGTCCGCAATCGCTTTGTCCGCCTGACCTATTTTTCGGTAAGCAATCGCACGCTGGTTGTAAAACTCATAGATATTCGGGTCCAGCTCAATTGCCGAATCGTAATCCGAAATGGCCTTATCATACTGGCCTAAGCTTCTATAAGCATTGCCTCGATGGATGTAAGCATCGGCAAATTCTGGATTACGCTCTATGGCCCTGTCACAATAGGTAATCGATTGGTCATATTGCCCCTTTCGTGCATATGCTATGCACTGAGATAATGATCCAATCTCATCCGTTTCATTTATTTTCCCGGTGGATGCACATCCGGCCAAAATGGCAAGTATCAAAAATATTTTAAAGATGACCTGAATAAATAGATTCATACAACACCTATTCGTAATCCGGTTCATGCCGTTATTCGGGTGCCGTCGATATACCATAAGTCTTGTCAGACAGATAGTGATGCCACAGCATTCTCGCCGCAACTGATCGAAATGGACGCCAGGCTTCAGCAATTGTGGATAGTGTAGATGGCGTTGGATACTGATCAAGTTCCTTCACCTTTCGAACTGTATTCGTCAACGCAATGTCCCCGGAGGGCCAAATATCCGGTCTGCGCAGGGCCATTAAGAGATAGATATCTGCGGTCCAGGGACCGATGCCTTTGATTCGGGTTAATGTGTCAGCGGCAGCACGATCATCCATTTTGGATACGGCTTTTAGATCGAGTTGGTCCACCAGGATTGCTTCGGCAATATTGATGCAATAGGCAGCTTTCTGTCGAGTCACACCGAGCGATCTCAGATATGATGGGCCCGCTTCCAAAAAGCGTTTGGGTGTAAACGGTACCAGATTATCAAGGAGTCGACGGTGCATCGCCATAGCAGAGGCAAGCGATACCTGCTGTTCCAGAATAATGTGAATCAATGTCGAAAAACAAGGTTTTCTTGCCCAAAGAGGCGGCACACCATCGTTTTCGAGGAGGCGAGCGAGATCGTTGTCGCGGGCAGCCAAGTAAACTGTGCCTTCCGTTAGACGCTTTTTGGTCAATGCGGTAATCATAAATATTATCTATTAGGCTGCCTTCGGAAGTTGGCCTTCAAAGCCCAAAATACAGATTGAGAATATCACTATCACAGGAAACATATGATATGAAATGGATATCAAAGGTAAGGGCGTCTTTCAAGGGAGAGGGATCCATGGAGGCGCGAGAAGGTCTGATTAGATTATAATGATCGCGGCTAATGTAATATTCCTATTTTTTTAAGGATTCATCCATATCATTCAATCTTTCCTCCTCCTGATCTGCGGCGGAACGGGCTTTGTTAAGCGGGGTGCGAATCCGGTTCACCGCTTCCTTGGCGGCTCTATCGGTCATTTCTTCAATCACGCCTTTTTCCGGTTCTTGTTCGGCCTCTTGGTTGTTTGAACAGGCAATGAGGGCAGCACCACCAAGGAGCAAAGCAATAACTGAATTTATTATTAATTTTTTCATAAAAATATCATGCTCAAAAATGCATTTTTGATCCACTCTAGCGTTAGCACCACATTTAGGGCAGCGGATGTCGTCCCATTCAGCCTTGATGGTTATTTTCTCAAACCTGCCATGCTTTTTACAGATAAACTGATAAACAGGCATGCGTGTCTCTCCGGCGATAAAATTTAGACGGAACACCGCCTATTATCTGTATTATCGACCTAAATATTAAATTACTTTAGTTTTTTCAGATGCTTAAGGAGGTATGAAGCCTGGAAAGCAAACAGCCGGGCCGATTTGCAAAGCCGTGCTAAAATGTATTAGAGGCGCGCAAGGTGGCTGTGTTTGAATATCGTGAATTATTG
>JAAUXY010114614.1_pt1 | contig 18190 bp, 19 predicted proteins | sample 7278121 | NCBI WGS metagenome assembly JAAUXY01 (sample SAMN14350117, study PRJNA611818) | marine sediment metagenome | isolation source: surface marine sediment (1.8m) | place: French Polynesia: Moorea | collected 2018-08 | reverse complement strand
GATCTCACGATCGGCCAGGATGTGACCGGCACGGTGATCGCAACGACCACGCGGGCGCTCAGGCCCGGAGAGGGTCTGACCGTCGCCGTGTCCTGGCCCAAGGGCTATGTCACCGCGCCAACGATACTCGACGACACCCGGTGGCTTCTGCTCGACAATCAGAGCCTGGTTATCGCCCTGGCGGGTCTCATCGCGGTTCTCACGATCTACACCTTTGCCTGGTTTCAGGTCGGCCGCGGGCCGGCCGCGGGCACGGTCATTCCCCGATTTGCTCCTCCGGACGGCTATTCCCCCGCTGCCGTGCGCTACATCATGCGCATGGGCTACAACGACAAGGTGTTGGCCGCGGCGATCGTCAGCATGGCGGTCAAGGGTTACCTCATCATCGAGGAGGATGCGGACGGCGACTACTGGCTGGAGCGGACCGGCGAGGCAGCCGACCGCCTCTCCCCGGGCGAGCGCAAGATCGCGGACCGACTGTTCCGCTTTGGCGAGTCCATCGAAATGGCGCAGGAAAACCACAAGCGCATCCGATCGGCCATCAAGTCACTCAAGAAAAGCCTCCGCGCCGAGTTCGCAACGCTGCATTTTCGGCGCAATCGGCCCTGGTTTCTCGCTGGCGTTGCCGCGACCGTCACCGTGCTCGCGGCGGTCGCGCTCTATTCAGGGGATCCCCTCAAGACCGGGCCCCTGTGTGTTTGGCTCGTGGTCTGGACTTTCGTCTGTTATCAGCTGGCGCGCCGCGTGGCCAACACGTGGCAGGCCGGGCAGCTTGGTCAGGCGCTCGGCGCTGGCATACTGACCGTGCCGGTCTTCGCCGGATTGGGCTTCGGGCTGTGGTTCCTCGGCCAGGCGCTTGGCATGGCGACGGCGCTGCTGCTCGCGGCCCTTCCCCTGATCACCGTCCTGTTCGAGGACCTGCTCAAGGCGCCAACGGTCATGGGGCGCCGGGTCATGGACGCGATCGAAGGCTTCAAGATGTACCTCGAAGTCGCAGAAAAGGACCGGCTCGGCGTGCTGCATCCGCCGGAAAGGACGCCGGAGCTGTTCGAGAAATATCTCCCCTACGCGCTGGCGCTCGACGTGGAGCACGAATGGAGCGAGCAGTTCAGCGGCGTGCTCGCGAGCGCCGGATCTGCCCCTGACGGCTCCTACAGGCCACGCTGGTATCGCGGCCATTCCCTGGGGCGGTTCGATCTAGGCGGATTTGCGTCCCAGGTCGGTGGCGCCTTTTCCGGCGCCATCGCCGCGGCTGCGACACCGCCCGGCTCGTCGTCGGGCACGGGCGGCGGCGGGTTCTCGGGCGGCGGTGGTTTCTCAGGCGGTGGCGGCGGCGGCGGGGGTGGCGGGGGCTGGTAGTCCGCGCCGCCGGAAGCGACTCCGGCCGCTGCTCACGGGCTTTTGATTCCCAGATCAGCGTCAGTTGATACTATGGCTATAGCTTCGCCCAATGATTGGTCTCGCTGCCTTGGCGCGGAGCCAGACCAGACTGAACGCAAGCCAAACGAGAAAGAAGGGGGAAACTGGATGAAACCGATCATAACCGGTCTACTCGTCATCGGCCTGCTGGCGCCCGCAATGGTGCTTGCCGACGATTGGAAGCAACTCAAGGAAGGCGATCTCAAGGGTTTGTTTCCGGGCGCAACGATTTCCGGACGGACGGACAAGGGCGCACCATTCGAGGCCGAGTACAAGACAGATGGCAGCCTGGTCGGGCTATCCCAAGGCTACGCCGACGAGGGCAAATGGTGGGTCAACGGCGACACCATCTGCCGCAAGTGGGGCAAGTGGGACCAGGGGCGCGAGCGTTGCTCGCGGATCGAGGTGAACGGCGCGGACTACCGTTATCAGCGCGTCGATGGCTCCGGCTCTGGCACGTACACGCTGAAAAAGTAGGCAGCGGCCAGAGCTGCTGTGCGTCCGCTGCGGCCTCAGCCCCACGGCCCCCAGGGGCGCCAGGGCCAGCGGCGCCGTCGACGGCTCTCGGGAACGATCGTCCGGCGGCGCGGGCCAGGCTCCGGGACGTCGACCCAGGGCGCGGCCGGCGCCTGATGCTTGAGCGCCAGTAGACGGGCCACCCGCTCCTCGGTCTTGGGATGGCTGCGGAGCAGGGTGGGAATGGCGCCGCGCCGTCCGCCCGGGATCATCGCCTCCCAATATTGCCCCTCCTGGCGGTCGAGCTTTTCCAGCGCCGCAGCGAGGCCCGCCGGGTCGCCGGTCAGGCCGGCCGCGTCGAGATCGGCCTCGAACTCGCGGGTGCGCGAGAGCGCCAGCTGCAAGAGGGCGCCGATCGTCGGCGCGAAGGTCAACAGCAGCACCAGGAGCCAGGGCACCGGCGCCGCCCCGGTCATCATCAGCGGCAGGTTGAGGAACAACAGCAGGATGCCGAGGAAGGACATCGTGCCCGTCAGCGAGCGCACGATGTTTGCCAGCGCCATGATCCAGGGGTCGTTGTGGCGGACATGGCTGATCTCATGCGCCAGAACGCCGGCGATCTCGCGCAGGGTGAGACCCCGGATCAGCCCGCTCGACAGGGCGATCGCCGCCTCTTCCCGGTTGCCGATCGAAAAGGCGGTCATGACCGGGCTGGAGATAAAATAGAGCTGCGGCGGGGCGGGCAACTCTGCCCGGCGCGTGAGGATGGCGATGATCTGATGGACCTCCGGCACCTCGCCGCGCGGCAACGGCTCGCCGCCCATCATTCTGAGCGCCAGTTGCGGCGACACGCGGGCGCTGAGGGTCAGGCCGAGACCGCCGAAGATCGCCGACCAGATGAGCCCCGTTGTGCCGGCGACGATCCAGCCGCAGGCCGCCAGCAGGGCGATCATTCCGCCCAGCAGAAGGACCGTCTGCAGAGCGTTGCGCAGTCGGTAGCCGGGCGCACTGCTACGGTCCAGCGGGGACAGGGACGGGCGGGTCATGTCATGACGCAACCGGGTGTCGTTCCGGAAGAGGCAATCTAAGGTCCGCGAGCCTTTCTGGTCATGCGCGACCGCGCCATTCCGCTCCGCGCGCTAGGCGCCGGTGCGGGCCGGCAGCAGAATCTCTCGAAGCCTCTCCAGGGCGTGCGCTTCCAGCTGGCGAACCCGCTCTTTCGAGATGCCCAGCTGCCCCCCAATCGCCTCGCGGGTCTTGACCGCCTCGGCGAGGAAACGTTCGTGGATAATGACCTGTTCGCGTGGCGGCAGCATCTCGATGGCCCTCTCGAGCAAGCCGCTCCAGAAGCTGGTCTCGCTGTCCGCCGCGGCGATCTCCTCCGGGTTCGGCCGACCGTCGGCGAGCCGCTCCACCCACTCCTCGCCGCTATCCCCGGAGATCGGTTGGTTGAGCGACTGGTCCCGTCCCGCCGCCCGCAGCGCCACGCTGACCGCGTCCTTGAGCGGCATGCGAAAGCGCTTGGCCAGGGGACCGAGCACGTCCTCGCTCCAGGCATCGGCGCTATCCATCAGTTCCACCATCTTGCGCCGCAGATTGAAGAACAGCGCTCGCTGGGTCGCGGTAGTGCCGAGGCGTACCATGGACCAGCTGCGCACCACATGCTCCTGGATCGCCGCCCGGATCCACCACATCGCATAGGTGGCGAAGCGGACCTCCCGGTCCGGATTGAACTTGCGCACGGCCTGCATGAGACCGACCACGCCCTCCTGGACCAGATCGTTCATCGGCAGCCCGTAGTTCCGGTAGCCCCGGGCAATGCGAATGACGAAGCGCAGGTGGCTGGCCACGAGCCGCGCCGCCGCAGCCGCATCACCCGTGACCGAGAGCCGCGCCAGCTCAGCCTCTTCCTCGCGGCTCAGCATCGGCTGCGCCTGGGCCGCCCGAAACAGGCCGACATGCCCGTCCGAGCCAGGTCCCTCAATCAAGCCGCCGAGATCGGGCAAACCGTTCATTTGGCAAACATCGCACAGGCTTCGGTCCTGTCAACCTGAATGCGTGTTCCGCGGCTAGGATTTCGATCCAACCGAACCGCCCTTTGGCGGCAGTTATGCTATGATCGCAATGCCGGCGCTGGCCGGCATCCGTGTTTTTTGCGGAGGTCGCTGCCCTATGGTCAAGAAAGCCGAGATCCCCGCCCATGTCGTCGCGACCGCCATGTCATTGGCCGCAGAGCGAGGATGGCGGCGGCTTTCGCTAGCCGAGATCGCGCGTGGGTCCGGATTGTCTTTGGCCCAGCTCTACGAACGGTTTCCGAGCAAGGCCAGCATCCTCCGCGAGCTCAGCCTGCAGGCGGATGCCGGGATGCTGGCCGCGGCCGCGCGGGACGCGGATCGGGACGAGGAGTCGATCCGCGACCGGCTGTTTGACGTTGTGATGGCGCGCTTCGACGTGCTGGAGCCGCACAAGGACGGTATTGCCGCGGTGCTGCGCGACGGTATCGCAGATCCCGTCGGCGGCCTGCCGGCGGCCATGTGCTGGGGCTGTCGCCTTTTGCGCTCAATGGGCTGGGCGCTCGAGGCGGCGGGCGTCAACTCCAGCGGGCCAGGCGGGACGCTCAAGGCCAAGGCGCTGATGGGCGTCTATGTCGGCGTGATGCCCGTCTGGCTGCGCGACGACAGTCCGGATATGGCCAAGACCATGGCGGCGCTGGACCAGCGGTTGGCCCGCGCCGAGCGTCTGGTCCGGCTGTGGCCGCGCGCTCGGCGCGAGCCCGGCCCGGCCCCGGAGGAAGAGGTAAAATCCAAAGCCAAGACTCGCAAGCCTGCAAGCAAGCGCAGGAAAGGAGGAGGGGGTGCCAAGCCCAAACCGTCACCGGCCTGATCCGATGAAAGCCGTGCTGGCCAGTCTTGCCTGTGCATGGCGGCACGCCGGAGACCGGCTTGGAGCAGAACGCCCGACACGACACGGATGGAAAGGAGCCATAGCATGACAAAGCGTACCGATCCGTTTATGGGAATGGATGTCACCAAGCTGATGTCCGAATTCAAGCTGCCTGGCGTCGACATGACGGCGCTCACGCAGGCCCAGCAGAAGAACATCGATGCGGTCATGGCCGCCAACCAGCGTGCCATGCAGGGCATGCAGGAGCTGGCGGCGCGGCAGGCGCAGATCCTGCAGGAGACCATGACGGAGGCGGGCAAGGCTGCGGCCGCGCTGGCGGCGGACACCAGCCCGGACGTAAAGGCACGCGAGCAGATGGAGCTGGCCCAGCAGGCGCTCAACAAGGCGCTCCAAGACATGCGTGACATTGCCGAGCTGATGACCAAGTCGACCAACGAGACCTTCGAGGTGATCAACAAACGTGTGGCCGAGTCCATTGACGAGGCGCGCAAACTGGTCGAGAAGTCGTCCTGACCGGTGGCTGCGCAGAAACCGGTCCGACGTTGAGGCCGCGGGACGGGGGTGATAGCGTCTGGCGCACCTGCTCTGGGGACGCTGAACCATGGCCATCTCGTTTGACGATTTCCTAAAGGTGGACATTCGTGTCGGCACGATTGTCGAGGCGGAGGCCTTTCCGGAGGCGCGGAGACCGGCGATCAAGCTGCGGGTCGACTTCGGACCCGAGATTGGCGTCAAGAAGACTTCGGCCCAGATTACCGAGCACTATGACTTGGCCGACCTGCCCGGGCGTCAGGTGGCCGCGGTGGTCAACTTCCCGCCCAAGCAGATCGGCAAGTTCATGTCCGAGATCTTGGTCCTTGGATTTCCGGACGACCATGGCAAGGTGGTGATGATCGGGCCGGACAAGGCCGTGCCCAACGGCGGGCGGCTGTACTAAGGTCTGATCTGGTCCCGCCGACGCAGGTCTGTCGTGGCTTGGGGCGGAAGGACGCCGGCGGGCGCCTAAACCGGCAGCCGCACGATCGCCCGGAGCCCGCCCGCCGGTGAGTCACCCAAGGTAATGTCGCCGCCATGTCCCCGCGCCACGTCGCGCGCGATGGTCAATCCCAGGCCCATGCCGCCGGTGTCCGGGCCCCGCGCCTTGTCCAAACGAAAGAACGGCCGGAAGACCTGGCTGCGGCGCTCGCGGGGGATGCCGGGTCCGTCGTCGTCGATGTGGATCTCGACGGCGCCGCCGCGGCGGCGCGCCTGGATTGACACGTGCCGGCCATAAGTGGCCGCGTTCTCAACCAGATTGGTGAAGCACCGCTTGATGGCGTTGGGGCGTACCGGCACCGTCAGATTGCCGGTCTTTTCGAAGTCCACATGGATCTGCTTGCGTTCAGCCCCCTTGATCACCTCGTCGAGCAGATCCGAAAGGTCGGTCTCTTCCGCCGGCTCATCGCCCTCGCCGCGCGCAAAGGCCAGATAGCCCTCCACCATGCGCGCCATGTCCTCGAGATCCTCCTTCAACGAGGAGACGTCGGCGCTCTTCTCGAGCATGGCCAGCTCGAGCTTCATGCGGGTCAGCGGCGTCCGCAGATCGTGCGATACACCGGCCAGCATCTCGGTGCGCTGACGAAGCTGGCGTAGGATGCGCTGCCGCATGATGTTGAATGCGGTGGCCGCCTGCCGCACCTCCAGCGCACCCGATGGCTTGAAGTCCGGCACGTCCCGCCCCTTGCCGAACTGCTCGGCATCGGCGGCGAGCCGGCGAATGGGGCGCACTTGGTTGCGCATGAACAGGATCGCGATGGCAAACAGGACCACCGACGCGCCGACCATCCACATGATGAAGATATAGGTGGTCACACTCCACAGCCGCTTGCGCGGCGCAAGCACATGCAGCACCCCGTCGTTCAGCTGAACATTGATCTCCACCTTGTCGTCGTCGCGGCCGGTGTCGATGTGGAACGGCCGACGCAGCTTGCTCTCGAGCGCCTTGGCGAGCACGGGATCCAGGATCAGGCTGCCTGCCGGCGGCGCGTCGGCTGGCAGGGTCTCGCCCCGACGGAAGGTCGCATCGAGCCCCAGGTGGCTGCCCGCGGCGGCCAGCGCCCATGCCTCGTCCTGCGGAAAGCTTCGCATCTGGTCGATGATCATGGAGATGTCGCCGGCGATGCTGCTGGCGAGCCGCCGGGTCATGGTCTGCCAATGCCGGTCGTAGAATACGTAAACGGTGACGAGTTGCAGTATGACCAGCGGCGTGACCATGATCATCAGTGACCGGCCCAGCAATGTGCGCGGCAGAAACCGCTTGATCAGCAGGGTCAGGCGGCTGGGTTCGCGCCGCCAGGGTATCAGTCTGGCCATAGCGTATAGCCCTTGCCGCGAACAGTGCGGAGATAGCGCGGCGTCTTCGGATCTTCCTCGATCTTTCGGCGCAGGCGCGTCACCTGGACGTCCACCGAGCGTTCGCTGCCGTTGATGCCGATCTCCTTGGTGAGCTGTTCCCGTGTCATGGGCGTGCCCGGTGCCTGGGCCAGCACCGCGAGCAGACGGCCTTCGGCCTCGGTCAGGCGCACCGGGTCGGCGCCGTGGTACAGGACTTGGCGGTCGACATCGAACCGATAGTCACCGAAAGAGATCTCCGCCGCCGGCGCCTCGGGCGGCGGGGTCCGGCGTAGGATGGTGCCGATCCGCAAGACCAACTCGCGTGGCTCGAACGGTTTGCTCAAATAGTCGTCGGCGCCCCGCTCCAGCCCATCGATTCGGTCTTCGGGCTCTCCGCGAGCGGTCAGCAGCAGGATCGGAACCGAACTGGTTGTGCGGAGGGATTCGGTTAAGGCGAGGCCGTCCTCTCCGGGCATCATAACATCGAGCACGATCAGGTCGAAAGTGAGGCTGGCAAGCTTGGCCCGCGCGGCCTCGGCATCGGGCGCCGTGGTCACGCGGAAGCCATTCTCCGAAAGGTACCGTTGCAACAGCTCGCGCAGCCGGCTGTCATCATCCACGACCAGGAGATGCGGTCGATCCGGCATGGCTCGTGATCCTGTCGTCTGGCGTTGTCTAGCTGTCAACAGGCCCCAAGCGTCGTCCGGCCAGAATCGGCGCAGACGCGCCTTGAACCCGCCGCCAGTCCTCTTCGGCAGTGAGCCCACGCATCACTTTGCGGAATCCCTCGACCGCCTCGGCACCCGCCTCGCGGTAGGCACGGGCAAACATCTGGCGCTGCCGCTCGGTCAGTCGGGCTTCGAGCGCCCGGCCCTTCTCGGTCAGCGTGAGCAGCCTCTGCCGGCGATCATTGGGGCCGGGCCGTTGATCGATGAAGTCTTGACGCACGAGCTGGCCCAGCACGCGGGATAGGCTCTGCTTGGTGATCTGGAGAATTGCCAACAGCTTGCTCACGCTGATGGAGGGGTAGCGTCCAACGAAGTAGATCACCCGGTGATGGGCCCGGCCAAAGCCGTAGTCCGCTAACATCGCGTCCGCCTCGGCGGTGAAATCCCGGTAGGCGTAGAACAATAACTCGATGCCCTGGCGAAGCTCTTCCTCACGCAGGAACAAGGGGTTAACACCCGGTTTGAGCTCAGCCATCGAGCCGAGGAGCCTCCGTCATCCGCATAGGTCAGCTTTGTTGACATATATGCCCGAGACTGATAGTCAAAGCAACCCTGCTGCACAAGGGTATTACCCATTTGCGGATGAATTCGTAACAATCGAACAAAACAAGGGCCGAAAACATGTCACTCATTCCGTTCGATGATCGAGACGGCACGATCTGGTACGACGGGGCGCAGGTTCCCTGGCGCGAGTGCCGGCCGCACGTATTGTCGCACGGGCTGCACTATGGGAGTTGCGTGTTCGAAGGCGAGCGGGTCTATGGCGGCGAGGTCTTCAAGCTGCGTGAGCATACCGATCGCCTGCTGGCGTCGGCGCAGCTGCTCGACTTCGAGATTCCGTTCACGGCGGACGAGATCGACGCGGCCACCCGCGAAATCGTCTCGCAGCAGGGCATTGTGGACGGCTATGTCCGCCCCGTCGCCTGGCGCGGCAGCGAGATGATGGGGGTCTCGGCGCAGGAGTCGAAGATCCACCTCGCCATCGCCGCCTGGCAATGGCCGGCGTATTTCACGCCCGAAGCGCGGCTCGAAGGCATCCGCATGCAAATCTCGAAATGGCGGCGGCCAGCACCGGACACCGCGCCGACGCAAAGCAAGTGTGCGGGTCTCTACATGATCTGCACCCTGTCCAAGCACGCGGCCGAGAAGGATGGCTACAACGACGCCCTTATGTACGACTACCGCGGTCACATCGCCGAGGCGACCGGGGCCAATGTCTTCTTGGTCAGGGATGGTGCCCTACACACGCCGACGCCCGACTGCTTCCTCGATGGCATCACCCGGCGCACGGTGATCGACCTGGCCCAGCAGCGCCAGATAAAGGTGCATGAGCGGACGATCCTGCCGGACGAGCTGGCCGAGGCGGAGGAGGTGTTCCTGACCGGGACCGCGGTGGAGGTGACCCCGGTGCGGGAGATCGACGGCCACAGCTTCCAGGTTGGGGAGATCACCCGACAGCTGGTGGAAGACTACGACGATGTGGTCAATCGCCGGGACCAGCGGGCCGCGGCCGCCAGTGTGGCCGGCATCTGACGAAAGCCTGGGTCAACGCACTCAGCAACACCAAGGGCGGCAACGCCACGCACAGACATGCGATTCCGGGCCTTATGGCAATGCCGCCTGGCTGTGTCTTGAAGGTCTCCCGATCCCGCGCAGGCCCCCGGAACACGGTGCTCCTCGATCGGAGGGCCGCTCACTCGTCGGACTTCTCGAGCCGCTTGCCTTCGAGATCCTTGAGGGCCCGCTCGCGCTCGATCTTCTCGCGCAATCTTTCTGTGCGATTCCGCCCCGTCCTGGATCGCTTGCGACGGGCACGAGCATCCTTCTCTTGCCGCGCCTTGCGCTTGCGGTAGTCGTTCAGATTGATGACGTCGCTCACCTCGACTCCTTCGTCCAGCGCGCTGCCGCCGCGTCATCGGAGCCGCGCGCGTCGACCCATTTATCCCCCTCGGAGGTCTGCTCGAGCTTCCAGAACGGCGCCTTGGTCTTGAGCCAGTCGATCAGAAACTGGCAGGCATCGAAGGCGGCCTGCCGATGCGCGGAGGTGGTGATCACCAGGACGATCCTGTCGCCCGGCTCGAGCCGGCCGTAGCGGTGAATGATCAGGCTCTCGATCAGCGGCCAACGCGCCCGCGCCTCAGCGTCGATTCTCTCAAGCTCCTTCTCGGTCATGCCCGGATAGTGCTCGAGTGTCATGGCAGAAATATGGTCGCCGCCAGCCTCGCCGCGGACCAGGCCGATGAAACTCGCAACGCCGCCGACATCGTGCCGGCCGGCGGTCAGCCGGTCGATTTCGGCGCCCGGATCGAAGTCCTCTTGCTGGAGCCGGATCATGCACTCAAGTTATCGCCCCGGCAGGGAACGATGACAAGCCTTGCCTGCCCGACCCGGCGGATACGCCCGCGGCGGGGCAGCGCGGTCAGGCGACCGCAGACACCTCGGACTTGAAATCCTCGAACTTGCCGCGCGACCCTTTCTCCACATCGTCGACATACTTGAGCTTGATCCTGAAATCGCCGCCGAGGCAATCGGAGATGTGTTTGATCAGCGCAGCCTGCTGTTCGAACGACAGGGGCTGTTCCGGAATGATCCGCGCCTCGATGTCGTGCACTGTTTTTTGCACGATCTGGAACTGTCGGATCGGCGCGATCGAGAGCATGTTGTCGCCGCCGAAATAGGGCCACGCCTGGCTGCCGTCGGGCCGGATCAGCATGTTGCGGATGCGGCCCAGGACCCGGTTCAACACCGGAAGGCCCCGGCCGCAGCTCGCGGGTTCACCGACCTCGGCATAGTCGCCGATGTGGTAGCGGATCAGCGGTGCTCCGAAATTGTGCAGTGTGGTGACCACGACGCGGCCGATCTCTCCAGGGGCGCAGGGCTCCCCCGCATCGTCCAGGATCTCAAGATAGACGGCCTCCGATTGGACGAAGTAGTGCTCGGCTTCATGCGCCTGGAGGGCCATGTAGCCGACTTCTTCCGAACTGTAGACGTCATACAAATCCACACCCCACGCCTCGCGAACAATGGCACGGTGGTCCGGCTTGACGGTCTCGCCCTGCGTTCGGACGTGGTCCAGGGAATCGATACGGACGCCGTCCTTCAGGCTCAGGCGCGCGAGTTCGGCAAGGTTGGACGGGAACGTCATGAGGTAGGACGGCTGAACCTTCTGCAGCCAGGCGAGCTGCGCGTCGACCGGCATGCTGCTGTCGAGAAGATAGGCGGTTCCGGTCTCGTACAGGTGGGCAGTGGACTTTCCCCAGGACGAATACCTGAGCCCATCGGGGCGTTTTGCGCGCTGTTGCTGAGAGTGGAGAATCGCGGCGTGCCTGGCGCTCAGGTCCCGCTCATGCCACAGGTGATCACGCACCGTCATCGCATCCCACACGACCTGCGCCCAGCCCGTGGTACGGGACTTGATCGGTCGGCCCGTCGAGCCGGAGGTTTCGATGTTGGCGACGGAGCCGTGGTCCTTGGGCAAGGCAGTGCTGAAGAAGGCCTCGCCGGCGTTCTGTAGCTCGGCGCGGCTCAGCACGGGGATTTCGCGCACCCTCTCAGGGGTGAGGGGCTTTTCCATATCGAAGTGGCTGTCCGTGAGCCGCCGATTATAGAAAGGGCAGGTTTGATTGGCGAAGTGGATCAGCGCCGACAACTGGCCCATCTGCTGCGCGACAATGCGCTCGGCAGGCCACCACTGGGTCTCTTCCAGCTGGTCCAGAACGCACCACAGCATCGCCCCTTGGGGACTCAAGGCGCTGGGAAAGCGAATGTGGCTAACGCCGGTCTTCAGCGAAGCTGTCGTGTCTAGCATGGCCATGTCTGCTCGATAGCACATGGAAGGTCTACACGCCGTTAAGAGAGTTTGCCAGTGGCCTGTTCACTGCTCTTCGGCTCGGTGTTCGGACCGCCTCCGGCACGCCTCGCCCGCACCAGGCCAGGTGCCCGCTGTTGGCACCGCTACGCCCGGTTGAGCGGTCGCAGGGATCCTTATCGGCTGGACGCAACCTCGGACTGGAAATCCTCGAACTTGCCCGACGGGCTGCGCTCGATGGTGTCCACGTAGTGCACCGTGATGTTGAAGTCGCCGCCCAGGTGGGCCTCTATGTGATCAACCAGTGCAGCCTGCAGATCAGGTGTGAAGGGTTCGGCACAGACGACCCGCGCCTCGATCTCCTGCAAGCTCCTTTGCACAACCTGGATTTGGCGAACTGGCGCGACCCTCAAGAGCGTGTTGCCGCCGAAATAAGGCCATGCCCGACTGCCGTCGGGTCGAACCAGCATGTTGCGAACGCGCCCCATGATCCGGTTTAGAACCCCATGCCCGCGCCCACACGGAGTGGGCGGACCGACCTCGGCGAGATCGCCGACTTCGTAACGGATCAGCGGCGTGGCGAAGTTGTGCAGTGGCGTGACGACGACCCGTCCAAGCTCACCCGGTTTGCGCGGTTCGTTCCCGTCGTCGAGAACCTCTACAAGGCACGCTTCGGACTGCACGAGATAGTGATTTCCCTCTGGCGACTGGAGCGCCAAATAGCCGGTCTCGTTGGCGCTGTACGTATCGTACACGTCGACACCCCAGGCCTCGCGGACCAGTTCGCGTTGCTCCAGCTTCAACGTCTCGCCCTTGGTTCGCGCCTGCAACAGGGAGTCCAGGCGGACGCCCTGCTCGAGGCTGAGCTTTGCCAACTCCTCGAGATTGGAAGGATAGGTGATCAGGTACGCGGGCTTGACCCGCTGCAGCCACCGCAGCTGTTGGTCCACGGCAAAGTTGCTGTCCATCAAGAACGATTGTCCAGTTCGGCAGATGAGGGTTTCGGCGCGGCCCCAACCGTCTAGACGGCTGCCGTCCGGGTTGTTCGCGAAGCTCGCGCCTTCACGCGCGCGATGGATGACCGCATGCGCGCGAAGCAGGTCTCGCCGGTGCCAGAGATGGTCGCGCACCGCGATCGCATCCCACATGGTTTGCGCCCACTCTGTGGTCAGCACTCGAATGGGTCGGCCGGTCGATCCCGAGGTTTCGATCGGGGAGGTCCAGCCGTGGTCCTTCGGCAGCTTCGTGCTGTTCAGGCGATCGCCGGCCTCTTGGATATCGGTACGTGTAAGGACCGGCAGCTCGCGCAGCCGTTCCAGAGTGAGCGGGGAGTCCGGTCCGAAGTCATAGGCCTTGAGGCTCTCCCGATAGAAGGGGCAAGTCGACTTGGCATGCGCCAAGAGCCCCGTCAACTGGAGCATCTGGTGGGCCACCATCCGCTCTGCAGACCACCACTGGCTCTGTTCAAGCTGCTCGAGGAGGGAGAGCCGCATAGCACCATACCGAGTCGGCGGCGTTGGGAAGAAAATCCCGCGACAGCCGCTGATAAGGGGGGGAAGCTGGTGGCGTGCTCTCATGGCATCAGATCGTCTCAGCTTGACCTTAACCCGTGCTGAATGCCGGCCACAGCGGCTGCGGGGACAACCGGCCCGATACAGTCCCTCATCCGTCCTCGCCCAGGCTTTCCCGAATCGCCGCCAGCGAGCGCTTGACGCAGGCGCGGCCCTCTTCGATGGCCTCTTCCGCCCGGTTGAACTCCAACAGCCCGATCTGCGCAACCCTGGGCTCGAGCAGGACGTCGGGCGGATCGCCAGCCATGCGGGCGCGCGTGATCTGGTCCTGCATGATGTTGATGGCGCCGACAGTCACGTCAAAATAGCCAGGGCCGGCCTCGCCCATGAGCAGCCGGACGATCGGCTCGGCCCGACCTTTGAGGCCCCGCGGTGCCGCCTGCAACATGCGGCGGACCAGATCGCGGCGGCGCTGGCGGCGCGCCTGGGTGCGGACGCGGCGGCCCCGGGCGAAGCGCCGCCCGGCGAGCTGACCGTTCAGGTTGACCGCAATCACCGTGGTTGCCCCCAGGGCGCGGCAGGGCGTGATCGGCACCGGGTCGGCAAGCCCGCCGTCCACCAGCCAGCGGCCATCCTGCTGCATCGGGGTCAGGACGCCGGGCAGCGCCATGGACGCGCGCACCGCCTCCCGCAGCGAGCCCTCCCGGAACCAAATCTCCCGGCCGCTCTCCAGATCGGTCGCGACGGCGGCAAAAGGGATCTCCAGGGACTCGATCTGGACCTCTTCCCGATAGGATGTCAGCAAACCCATGATCCGGTCGCCTTCCAGGAGGCCGCCGCGCGAGAATGTCAGGTCCACTTGGCGCAGCATCTCCCACCAGTCGATCGAGCGCACCCAGTCGTCGAGGGCTTCGATCTCGCCGGTGACGTAGGCCGCGCCGACCAGCGCACCGATCGACGTGCCGGTCACGACCTGGGGTTTGATTCCGGCCTCGGCGAGCGCCTCGATGACGCCGATATGGGCCCAGCCTCGCGCCGAGCCGCTGCCAAGGGCAAGGCCGATAATGGGTTCGCTCATGACTTGATTCTTAACGCTTTATGCGTCACGTGGGAATCGGTGCGGCGACCGCGACCAAGCTCGCTTCGGACGGCCGAACAGGGCTTCAGCCGCCGGTCACGGGCGGGAACAGAGCGATCTCGTCCTCGGGCCCGATCGGATGGTCGAAGCCGGTATGCTCATGGTTGACGGCGCAACGGACCACCGTGAGGTCGGACAGCGCCTTGGCGTGCCCGTCGCTGCGCGTCCGCAGCCAGTCGACCAGCCCGGCGACGTCTCTGACCTCGGCGGGCGGCGTGACCTCTTCCTCGGCCACGCCGGTGCGCGTCTTCAACCAGGCAAAATAGAGCACCTTCATCAGACCAGCTCGCTGAATGGCAGGAAATCGACCTCGGTCCCGGCGGCGAGGCGGGTCATGTCTTCGGGCAGCTCGACCAGACCATCCGCCTCCACCATGGACGACAGGATGCCGGCGCCGTCGCGCGGGAACTTGTTGGCCACCAGACGTCCGTCGGCGCCCATGGAGAGCCGAGCGCGGACCCACTCCCGACGGTCCTTCTTCTTCTTGTGATCGAACCCGGCGCTGACCTTGAAGCAGTGCGGCGTGGTGTCCGCGGCCCCCATCAGGCGCAGGATCACCGGCCGCGCGACCCGGAGGAAGGTCACCATCATGGCCACCGGGTTGCCCGGCAGCCCGACAAACGGGATCCCAGCCACCTGGCCCAGGGCAATCGGTCGCCCCGGCTTGATCGCGAGGCGCCAGAAGTGCAGGCTGCCGAGCGATTCCACGACGTCTTTGACATGGTCCTCCTCGCCCGTCGACATGCCGCCCGAGGTGACCAGCACGGCGTGGTCCTTCGCTGCAGCCGCCAACGCGTCCGTGATGGCCGGCCGGTCGTCCGGCAGAATGCCCAGATCGGTGACCCGGCAGCCCAACCCTTCGAGCAACGCCATCAGGGTGTACCGATTGGCGTCATAGACGCTGCCGTCCGGCGGCTCATGCCCCGGATCGCAAACCTCGTCACCGGTCGAAAAGACGGCCGCGCGGATCGGTGCGAAGACGGTCAGTTCACTGCGGCCGACCGATGCTGCCAGACCGACATCCTGGGGGCGAAGGCGGCTGCCCCTATGCAGAATGATGCTATCCGTGGTGATGTCCTCGCCACGCTTGCGCCGGTTGGCGCCCTGCTTGAGGCCAGCCGGCAGGATCACATGGCCGTCGTCCTCGCGGCAGTCTTCCTGCATGAAGACCGTATCCATGCCGGTCGGCATCGGCGCTCCGGTGAAGATACGGATCGCCTCGCCCCGGACCGCGGCTCTTCCCAGAGGATGGCCCGCGGCGGTGCGCCCGCCGATCGGCAGCCGGGTCTCGTCGCCGCCTGCCAGGTCGTCGAAGAAGACCGCGTAGCCGTCCACCGCGGAATTGTCGTGGGGCGGCACGTCCCGGTCGGCCACGACCTCCTCGGCAAGGATGCGGCCGGCGGTCTGGCGCAGGTCCAGGCGCTCGGTTTCGGCCACCGGCGCCACCCGCTCGGCAAGCAGGTCGAGCGCGGCGTCGATGCGCATCAGGCCGCCTCCGAAGGCGAAACAGTCGTCCGAGAGCTGCGTCATGGTCAGCCGGTTCCCTCGCGCGTGGGCCGGGCCGAGCCAAGCCCGCAGTGGTTCAGCACGAAGTCGGCAATGGCGGCGATGTCGTTCAAGTCCAGCACCGGCACGGTTGCGTCATCCAACGGCGCGTCGCTGGCCACGGCCACGATTTGCGGATCGTCGGGATAGAGCGCAGGTTTGCCGTTGGCCGGGCGATGAACCTCGAGCTTGTCATGGCCGTAGCCCTTGAATCCCTCGATCAGCAACAGGTCGACCGGCGTCATCGTGCGCATGAGCTCCTCCGGGTCCGGCTCCGGGGCGCCCCGCAGTTCGTGCATCAGCGCCCAGCGGTTGGCCGAGGTGACCATCACCTCGGTGGCGCCGGCCTGACGGTGCTGGTAGCTGTCCTTGCCCGGCTGATCCACATCGAAGTCGTGGTGCGCATGCTTCATCGTCGAGACGGTGACGCCCCGGCCGACCAGCTCGGGCAGCAGGCGGGTCATCAGCGTGGTTTTGCCGCTGCCGCTCCACCCCGCAAGTCCGAACACCTTCATTGACCCGATTCCTCGACCATGTGCCGCAGGCCCGCGCGCATGTAGTCGTATCCCGTGATGATGGTCAGGATCGCCGCGACCCACAGTCCCACCTCGCCAATGAGCCGGGCCGGGACGGTGGGCTCGGCGGCCTCCCCGACCAGCAAGAAGCCTAAGGTAACCATCTGAATCGCGGTCTTCCATTTGGCAAGGCGGCTGACCGGCACGCTGACCCGGAGCTCCGCCAGGAATTCGCGTAGTCCCGAGACCACGATTTCGCGACAGAGAATAACCACTGCCGGCAGCACGGTCAGTCCGGAGATCCGGTCGAACGCGGTGAGCATGAGGATCACGGCGGCGACCAGGAGCTTGTCCGCAATCGGATCCAGGAAGCGCCCGAGCTTGGACAGCTCCTGCCGGGTCCGGGCCAGATAGCCATCCAGGAAGTCGGTGATCCCGGCGGTGACGAAGATGCCCAGCGCCACCCATCGCCAGACATTGCCATCCAGGAAGAAGGTCACCACGACCAACGGGATCAGCAAGATCCGCGCGAGCGTCAGCAGGTTGGGCAGGCTGGTAATCATTTCGCCGACTCGGGTCCGGCCGTAGGGCTGGTCGTGCCCGGCATCCCGCTACTCGCCGCCGTGGAAATGGTCATAAATCCTCCTGGCGACCGCCTTGCTGATGCCTTTCGTCTGCTCCAGGTCCGCCAGTCCGGCCTTCGCCACCTGGCGGGCCGAGCCGAAATGGTGCAGCAGGGCCCGCTTGCGACCGGCGCCCACGCCGGGAATCTCGTCCAGTAGGGATTGGCCCAGCGCCTTGGCCCGGCGTGCCCGGTGGCTGCCGATGGCGAAGCGGTGCGCCTCGTCTCGGAGCCGCTGCAGGTAGTACAGCACGGGATCGCGCGGGTTGAGCGACATTGGCGGCCGGCCGGGCAGGAAGAACCGCTCCCGGCCGGCATGGCGATCCGGCCCCTTGGCGATCGCCACGATCGGCAGACCCTCGATGCCCAGATCGGCGAGAACCGCCGAGGCGGTGCTGAGCTGGCCGGCGCCGCCGTCGATCAGAACCAGATCCGGCCACAGGCCACGGTCCTGTTCCGGATCCTCCTTCAGCGCCCGCGAGAAGCGCCGGATCAGCACCTCGCGCAGCATGCCGTAGTCGTCCCCCGGCGTGAGGTCGGCGGACTTGATATTGAACTTGCGGTAGGCGTTCTTGGTGAAACCGTCGATTCCGGCGACGATCATCGCGCCGACCGGCTGCGCGCCCTGGATGTGGCTGTTGTCGTAGACCTCGATCCGCTCGGGCGGTGCTTCGAGATCGAAGGTATCGGCCAGGCTCTCCAACAGGGAGCGCTGCGAGGCGCCCTCCGCCAGACGCCGCGCCAGCGCCTTCTCGGCATTGTCGAACGCGTGGGCGACGATCTTGCGCTTGGCGCCGCGCCGCGGCACCTGCAGGGCCACTTTGCGTTCGGCCCGATGGGCCAAGGCCTCGGCCATCAGCTCGCGCTCTTCGGGCGCATGGCTGAGCAGGATCACCGGCGGCGGGATCTTGTTGGCGTAGAATTGGCCAAGGAAGGCCGCCAACACCGCGCCGACTTCCATGTCCCGGTCGTGGCGCGGGAAATAGGCGCGATCGCCGTAGTGGCGGCCGGCCCGGAAGAAGAACACCTGCACGCAGGTCTGGCCGCCTGCCTGATGGGCCGCGATCACGTCGGCGTCCTCGAGCTTGGCCAGATTGATGTCCTGGCGCGCCTGGATCTGGGTGAGCGCGCGGATGCGATCGCGGTAGACGGCCGCGAGTTCATAGTTGAG
>JAAUXY010009483.1_pt1 | contig 18205 bp, 19 predicted proteins | sample 7278121 | NCBI WGS metagenome assembly JAAUXY01 (sample SAMN14350117, study PRJNA611818) | marine sediment metagenome | isolation source: surface marine sediment (1.8m) | place: French Polynesia: Moorea | collected 2018-08 | reverse complement strand
TGCTTGCCACCAGCGCCTCCTGTAGGGCCGAGGAATTGATCCCGTGGTCACACCCTGAATGCCGCCCACCCAGATATTGGGCGTCTTCTCGCGGACTCAAGGACGAGTTTCGAGGCCGGTCTCCGGGGCATTTCCGCATGAATCGAGTGGGCCGTCGCACGATCTCAGCCAAGGGCTCGATCGCGATGCGGAGCGGCCGCCGGTCCGGCTCTACGCCCCCGCCCAGGGCACCACGCGGCGGTAGGAGAGGGCCTCGGCAATGTGGGGGCGGCGGACGCCGTCGCTGGCGTCGAGGCTGCGGGCGACGCGCAGGACCCGGTGGTAACCGCGCGCCGAGAGCTTCATCTTCTCCGCCGCCCGGGTCAGGAGGGCGCGGCCCTCCGTGTCGGGGGCGGCGATCGCCTCCAGCAGGTTGCCGTCGGCCTCGGCGTTGCAGCGCGGCGCGGGCTCGGCCTCCAGGGACTCGGCTGGGGTCAGGGGCGCCAGCAGCCTGGGAAGGCGCTGCGCCAGTACCGACTCGCCGGCGCCGGGCGGGCCGATCATCAGGGGGTTGTTGTCGGCGAAGTTATCCACAGATGTGGATGGGATCCTTTGAGGATAAACACAACATGTAGGCGGGTCCGCAGTAGCCCACATACTAGCTGTTGATTCCGTCAGCGCTTCGAGTCATCATCCTGCCACAGAAGCAAAGCGCCCTGCTCGACTGAGCAGGGCGCTTCAATGGCCCGGTGGCAGAATGGCTATGCGACGTGGCCTTGCAAACCCGTGGACGTCGGTTCGATTCCGACCCGGGCCTCACCTCAAGAGCGGTCTTTGTGGCCGCTCTTTTTCTGTCAGAACCAGTTCACCCCTAGATATTGGGGAACGGTGAACATTTCGTCAAGCATCTTGTGGATGCCAATCGGATGCCAATTGGATGCCAATTGGATACTGATCAGATTGACGCCGGGTGCTAGCCTCTGGGCCTATGGCCAATCCGAAGATCCAGCCTCGCCTCTCGGACCACCACCATGCATGCTTGCGTGTGCTCGCAAAGCACGGCTATGGCACAAGCCCAACAGATGTGGCCCGATATCTGATCACGCGTGAGATTGACGAGCTGAAGCGAAGCGGTGTTCTCAGACCTGAAGACATTGCAGAAGAGGCGGACAAAGCGTCAGGGGCTGCTGATCTTTGAGAACCGTTTCGGCAGACATTCTGGGCGTTTCTGCAGGACCGCTGACCTTCGGCGGGCATGAGGCGAGCAGGTTGATGACTGCGGTGTGCCTCCGCGTGTGGGAAGGCGATGGGCAGGGCGCGCGATGGCCAAAGCGGCATGGTTTCGAGGAGATCTGCCGCGATGTGTTTCTTAGTGGCGCGACCTTCAGTTTGATGGGGCAAGTATGACGGCATCTCCGCCGCTTTGGCCGGCACGTGCTGAGCCTAATCCACAGCGTGCATGGGCAGGGAGGCATCAGTGTGAGGCGCTGTCAGCGAAGGTTGGGCTCCATTCTCGCGAATGGAGTGGCCATGCCACTGAAGCGCGAGAGCGTGGAGCACACGGTTTTTTGGCTTGATCCGGAGAGCTAGTGGATTAGGTCCTTGTAAAGAGTTGCAATCCATGATTCGAGGCAGCTAAGCTGCCGTCCGATTCGGGAGGATGAATACTATGCCAACAGACCTAGAGAAGCTGGTTGAAAAGGCACGAAAGATCGCCATGACGGCGGATGACGAGCGCGCGCAGCGCCAGAGCTTCGTATATGGCAATACCCACATTGAAAACGACCGCATAACGCGGGAACTTGTTGCCGAGGTTGATAAGCAGATTGAGGAAGCTCAGACACCGAAGCGCGATGGGGACAACTGACAGGCGTGCCCACCGACCGCCACAGTATTGCGCAACCACAGGAACTGATTACTGATCCTGACGAAAAGGCACGTCGCGAAGCTGAAAACGGTGTTCATCAGTTCCGGCTCGCAACCGACATCATCCGAGAACACATCCAAGATCCAGAACGTCCCTTCAGGCTGGCGCCACGTCACATCCTCCAACTGCATCATGCAGCCCTTGAAGGGATTCATGCTCTAGCAGGAACGTATCGGAACACACCGGTACAAATCGGGAAGAGCAATCACCAGCCTCCGGAGCATTACTACGTTGCGGAACACGTCGATGCCCTTTGCCGTTACGTCAACGATAACTGGGAAGTATCGAGCGCAATCCATCTAGCGGCTTATGTCCTATGGCGCCTCAACTGGATACACCCATTTGCCGATGGGAATGGCCGGACAGCCCGTGCAGCGATGTACGTGGTCCTAAACACTAGGCTCAACGGGCTGCTGGCGGGGACGCCAACAATCCCGGATCAAATTGCAGACGACAAAGTCCCGTACTACGACGCTCTAGAGGCTGCCGACGAGCCTTGGAAGGATGAGGTCGTAGATGTTTCTGCAATGGAGGAGCTTCTTGAGGGAATGTTGGCTACGCAACTCTACAATGCGGTCCAACAGGCTTCTGAGGAAGGTACAACAGCTTAGGCACCACTTCCGTCACCCTTGATGCCTTTGTGATTCCTGAACGAAGAGCGCTGTCTCACGCCCCTGCCCAGGGCACCACGCGACGGTAGGAGAGGGCCTCGGCGATGTGGGGGCGGCGGACGCGGTCGCTGGCGTCGAGGTCGGCGAGGCTGCGGGCGACGCGCAGGACCCGGTGGTAGCCGCGGGCCGAGAGCTTCATCTTCTCCGCCGCCCGGGTCAGGAGGGCGCGGCCCTCCGCGTCGGGGGCGGCGATCTCCTCCAGGAGACTGCCGTCGGCCTCGGCGTTGCAGCGCGGCGCGGGCTCGGCCTCCAGGGCCGCGAAGCGGGCGCTCTGGCGCCCGCGGGCGGCGGTGACCCGGGCGGCGACGGCCTCGGAGCCCTCGGCGGGCGGCGGCAGGGAGAGGTCGGCGGCGGCGACCGCCGGGACCTCGACGTGGAGATCGATGCGGTCGAAGAGCGGGCCCGAAATCTTCGCCTGGTAGTCCTGGGCGCACTTGGGCGCCCGGCTGCAGGCCAGGGCCGGGTCGTCCAGGTGGCCGCAGCGGCAGGGGTTCATGGCCGCGACCAACTGGACCCGGGCCGGATAGGTGACGTGGGCGTTGGCCCGGGCGATCGAGACCCGGCCGGTCTCCAGCGGCTGGCGCAGGGCCTCCAGGGTGGCGCGGGCGAACTCCGGCAGCTCGTCGAGGAAGAGCACGCCCAGGTGGGCGAGGGAGACCTCGCCCGGCTTGGCGCGCAGGCCGCCGCCGACCAGGGCCGGCAGGGAGGCCGAGTGGTGCGGGTCGCGAAACGGGCGCCGGCGCAGCAGCCGGCCGCCCTCGAGCTGCCCGGCGACCGAGTGGATCATCGAGACCTCCAGCGCCTCGGCCGGGGTCAGGCTCGGCAGCAGCCCGGGCAGGCGCTGGGCCAGCATCGACTTGCCGGCGCCGGGCGGGCCGATCATCAAGAGGTTGTGGCCGCCGGCGGCGGCGATCTCCAGGGCGCGCTTGGCGGTCTCCTGGCCCTTGATGTCCTGGAGGTCGAGGGCCGCAACGGCGGCCTCGGCGACCCTGGGCTCGGGCGGGGTCAGGACCTGGCTGCCCTTGAAGTGGTTGACCAGGGCCAGCAGGGTCTCCGGCGCCAGGACCTCGGCACCGCCGGCCCAGGCCGCCTCGCCGCCCTGGACGGCCGGGCAGATCACGCCCAGCCCGGCGGCCGAGGCGTGCAGGGCGGCCGGCAGAACCCCGGCGACCGGGCTGACCCGGCCGTCCAGGGCCAGCTCGCCCAGGGCCAGGTAGCCGCCGACCTCCTCCGCCGGCAGCACGCCCATCTCGGCCAGCAGGCCGAGCGCGATCGGCAGGTCGAAGTGGCTGCCCTCCTTCAGGAGGTCGGCCGGCGCCAGGTTGACGGTGATCCGGTCCGGCGGCAGGCCCAGTCCCAGGGCGCCGAGGGCGGCGCGGACCCGCTCGCGGCTCTCGGCCACCGCCTTGTCGGGCAGGCCGACCACGGTGAAGACCGGCATGCCGGCCGCCATCTGGACCTGGACGTCGACGTCGACCACCTCGATGCCCTGGAACGCCACCGTCCTGGCCCGCGCCACCATGGGCGATCCCCCTCCCGCCGACTCCCCGCGGCGGCCGGCCCGCACCGCGTCGTCCGGGTGCGCCGCAACCGCCGGTAGAGCCTAGTGGCAGAGCCCCGGCTTGGCCAGCGGCCGGGTGGCCGGCGCGCAGACCGGGCGTTTCGGCGATGCAGGCGAGGAAGAGGAAAAAGCGCACCGGCGACACGGGCGGCGGCAAGACGCTTTGGCGCCGCGAGGGCGCGCGATCTTTCGCCGGGCCATCGCCGGCGTCTGTTTGACCGGCACGAAGCGAAACGCGATGGCATCGCCGAACTTGCCGGCCCCTTGGACGGCCGGTCCCGGGCGTGAACAACGTGCTCGTGCTGCCGCGTTATCCGTCGACAGGACGACTCTCTTTAAGCGGCGTGCACTTCTGACTAGTCTTTCCCGTTCTAGCCCATTTGCGGGCTTGATCTTGCCGGAAAATCCAGAAATATGTTGGGTACCCCCTACGATAGGAGAAGGAAACGATGGCCAAGGCCAAGACTGCAATCGATGAAAAGTCCCTGAGCAAGGGCGAGGTTCGCAAGCTGAATGCGCTGAGAAAGTCCCTCGGGGACCAGATCGCGGAGGACGCTTTCATCAAATGGCTCGCTCAGCAGGCCAACGGTAGCGGGGCGACCGATCCCAACATCGAGTTGATCGAGAACGCCCTGAGCCCCCTGATGGAAAAGGTGCGTATTCCTCGGGGCGGCGCCTATGCCGTGCGCCGCGGGCGCGGCCGCTTTATCGTGGAGGCCGTCGACCTCAAGGCCTGACCGGCCGGGTCACAGAGCCAACGTGGCGGAGGGGTGGGGCTCCAGGGTCCTGCCCCTATTTTCGTGCCGCGTCGCGGCAGCCGAGGCCTGCGCGGCGATCATCGGGACTCGGCGCCCGCAGTCTCTTCACCTCCCGTTTGCCGCCCTGCCCGCCGCTCCGCCTGCCGTGCCAGAACAAGGGTTGAGAGCGCCCCGAGCGCAGCGATAACCGCCAGAGCGAAGCCGGTCAAATCGCGCTGAGCATCGGAGACTTCTTGCAAGAGTCCGATTTGATTTTGGAGACCGTCAAGGTCGGCTTGCATCGACGACTCCAGAGTGTCCAACTGACTCTGCAGATCGACAAGCTGTCGCTTGGAGTCCCGTAATTGATCTCGTATCCCGGTCAAAGCGGCAAGAAGCCCTTCTTCTCTCGCCCTCATCTCTTGCAGGAAAGGCGGCTCCTCAAGTCCGAAGGGCGACCGGGGTAACTGCCTCTGAGCGATGCGAGAAAGCTCGTTCGAATAGCCTTCCGCTTCGATCGCGATGGCTTCGATCCGAGGTCCGGCGGCCTTAAGTCTCTCGAGGCCGCCGCGCACCGGTGCGACGACCTCCCGGCCGTTCAAGGGCGCCGTCGCCCTTGCCGCGTGCCAGGAGACGCCGGCCATCGCCACCAGAAGAACCAGGGACCAGGCCATCCAGAGCCGGCTAGCGAATCGAGTGCTCATGGGAGGATCTCAACGTGATGTGGTGCAGGCGCGGGTTCTGCAACCCAGGATGAGGCTATCACGGAAGCGGGGACGCCGCGATACCGGGGCGCCGTCGGCAGCAAGCGCACGACGCCGATGCGGTGCTCGGCCAGGTAGGGTTGCAGGGTGAGTCGGAAGTACCAGGTGACCGCGCTCTTGTATTCTGGTAACACTTTATTAAGCTAGTTCGAATCGATACCCCTAAAATACTGATTAGAGCGAATAAGGTTAACGAAAGATAAAATAACGACACGGCGATGACCGCGTCGACAGAGGGAGAGTGACGTCGTGTACTATGGATTTCGCTTCAACGGCTCGATCAAGGCCCTGGGCTATCGCACCTTTACGATCTCCCAGAAGACCCTGGTCGAGGCCGCCGCCACCCTTCAGGCGGAGAAGACGACCCCGGAGGAGGGTGCCTGGGTCTTCGTCACGACCGCCAAGAATCGGGGCCGGCTGCCGGCGACCCCGCAGCTCGACGCCCGGCAGGCGCAGCAGCGCGAGGACTGGGAGCAGACCGGCCGCTTCCGCCCCGACCGTGTCGCCAAGATGGTCGAGAAGTACGACTGGCGCTCCTTCGACTTCTAATCGCGGCCGCATTCAGGGCGCCGGACCGGACCGCAATCACAACGGCCCGGCTTGCAGGGATGGCCGCGCCGCCTTGGCCGCCGCGCCTTCTGGCCGTGGTGTCAGCTGCTGCCAATCGAAGCCGTCGGCGATGATGCAGCTCGGCCCTTCGGGGGTCGAGACCAGCAGCGTCCAGGTGCCCTTAGGGCCGACGAAGACCTCGAACATCACGCGGCCGTCGTCGGCGAAACCCCGGCCGATCGCCCGCTCGCCGAAGCGCGTCTCGAGCCAGGTGATGGCCTCGTCGCGGCCCATGCAGCTGTCCTGGCCGTTTGCGATGCCCGGCAGCAGCAGCGCCGCGGCGAGGAGCCATCCGAGCAGCCTGTGATTGCGTGATCTCATCGCGTCACCCTGGTCCTGATATGGTATGTCAGGCGTCTGGACGGTAGGGATGGCGCCGCCGGTGGCATCCCAGAGCCCAGCGGCCCGACGAGGCCGGGCGCCTGGGCTCGCCGGAGTGCCGGAACCTGGAGAAGCGTTATGGCCAAGGACGAGCACGGCCCGCAGGAGGGCTTCGAGAAGATCGTCGAGCTCTTCAGCGACGTCGACCGGAAGCTCGCCGAGATCAAAGGCTTGATCCTGGAGGTCAACACCCGGAGGACGGCCGGGCGCTTCGCCGGCGACCGCGACGGGGCTGCCGCGGCGCAGGCCGGAGGCGACTCGCAAGACGGCCGGAGATCCGAGCGAGGCGGCGCGGACACCGAGACCCAGCACTGCTCCTTCTGCGGCAAGGGCCAGCACGAGGTCGCGAAGCTGATCGCGGGCCCGGATGTCTTCATCTGCGATGACTGCGTCGAAATCTGCGCCGACATCACCCGGGTCGAGAAGAAGCTGGGCGAGGACTGATGGCCGCCGCGGAACGCCGCCGTGCCCGCAAGGCACCGAAGGAGGCGAAGCCAGGCCCTGTGCCGCCGGCGCGCCAGGCGCCCCGGATCGGTCTGGCGCTCGGCAGCGGCGCGGCGCGGGGCTGGGCCCACATCGGCGTCGTCGAGGCCCTGACCGCGGCCGGGGTCAAGCCGAACGTGGTCACCGGTTGCTCGATCGGGGCCTTTGTCGGTGCCGCCCTGGTGACCGGCCACATCGGGGATCTGGGTCCCTGGGCGCGGCAGCTCGACTGGCGTGAGATCCTCGGCCATTTCGACCTGCGCTTTGCCGGCGGCGGCCTGATCGAGGGCGACCGCCTGATGCGCTTCATGTCCGAGCGCCAGGAGGACGTCGAGATCCAGGACCTGCCGATCGCCTTCGGCGCCATCGCCACGGACCTTGCGACCGGCCGGGAGGTCTGGCTGCGCGAGGGCTCGCTGTTCCAGGCCGTGCGCGCCTCGGTGGCGCTGCCGGGCCTGGTCAGCCCGGCGGCCAGCGACGACCGCTGGCTGGTCGACGGCGCCCTGGTCAACCCGGTTCCGGTCTCGCTCTGCCGGGCCCTGGGCGCCGACCACGTGATCGCGGTCAACCTCAACAGCGATCTCGCCGGCAAGCGGGCGGCCCGGCGCCGCGGCCGTGCCGCGGGCAAGGCGCGGCGCGGGATCGACACCTCGGGTTCCAAGTTCCTGGCCCGTCTGACCAAGGAGATCCCGAGCGGCATCCGCGGCGGGGCCGAGCGGCTCTTCGTCCAACTCCTCGACGGCGAGCGGGAACGCCCCTCCTACTTCGACGTGGTCGCGGATTCCATCAGCATCATGCAGAACCAGATCACCCGCAGCCGCATGGCCGGCGACCCGCCCGAGGTTCTGCTGGAGCCGCGCCTGGGCCACATCCGGCTGATGGACTTCAATCGTGCCGAGGACGCCATCGCCGAAGGCCGCGACTGCGTCGAGCGGATCCTGCCGCGGCTCCACGACTCCTTGCAGACGTCCGGCTGAGCCCGACCAGCTTTCCCTGGCCCTGCCCTGTGCGGCTCAAACCCTAACCGCGCATTCGGCGCCGACAGCTTCAGGGGGGCGATATGAGAGCCTTGCGCGCCTTGGCCCCGGCGGCCCTGCTGCTGGCGCTCGCGGCGGCCGACCCGGCGCGGGCCCAGACGCCCGATATCCTGCACCGCCTGATGGCGGAGCCGCTGACTCTCTTCGATTGGTGTCTGGCCCAGCTCGATCGTGACATCGAACGGGCGGGCCTTCGGCTCGTCGGGCCGGGGGCGGGCGGCGCGCCGCCCGAGGCCGGCACCATCTATGACTGGCGTCGCGGCCGCGTGACGCTGTTCCTGTCCCTGCAGGTGCCGGAAAAGGGCCGCACGCGCGACGCCTGCGCCGCGCTCTTCGACCGGGTGGTCCGGGAATTGACGGCGGGCGCCCCGGCGGGGGACGCTGCCGGCTGGTACCTGCGCAACGCCTTCCAGCCCAAAGGCCATTTCTGGACCAGCCGCTTCGAAGACATCGGCGGCAAGCTGCTGGAGGTCGTCGAGCTCGAGGTTTCCCTGATCGCGCCGCCCTATGCGGCGGCGGCGGGCGACAGGCGGCGGGTGCGCTGCATAGGCCGCCTCGACACCGTGGCCGAGGCCCTGCTGGTCGAGGTGACGGGTGGCGCCGGTCCGCAAGACAGCTCCTCGCCCGTCGAGCCAGGTCAGGCGTTAGCGGGTCGAATCGCCACGCCAGGTCACGAGCCCCCGCCGCCGCGTCCGGGGGCAGCTCCGGAGACGCCGATCACCTCGGCGACCAGATCCTCGAGCGCGCGGTCGCCGGCCACCGCTTCGTTCCACAGGCGGTCGGCCTCCGCGGCCGTGACCCGGCCGTGGAAGGCCATCCAGAGCCGAGCCTCGCGCAGCTCCTTGGCCTTGTGGCGCGCGGCCCAGTCGTCGTAGTGCCAGTACTCGCCGGTCACGCCGGCCACCGGGGTGGCGGCGAAGAGATGGCAGTCCAGGGTGCCGCCCGCGGCCAGTTCGACGGTGTGCAGGCGCGGCTCGTACTCGACCGATTCGAAGAAGTGGATGCGCTCGATGTCGGCCGTCTCGAGGCCTTCGACCACGATCCCGGGCGCCTGGGCGCCGGGCGCTGCGACCAGCAGCGGGAAGGTCTCCTTGGCCATGCGCTCCAGCCGGTGGTCCGGCAGGTGGCCGGCCGGAAAGGGGCGGCGGGGAAAGGACCGGCCGATCACCACCTCCAGGATGTCGTGGTCGCGCAGGCTGCCGAAGAAGAAGAAGCGCATCGGGGCGAGACCGAGCCTCGGCGATCCGGCCTCGGCCGCGATCAGCCGGCCAGGCCGCGGCCGGCCTCCTCGACCAGCGCCAGGCGCGCCTCAATGGCGTCCCAGATCAGGCCCTCCAGGCAGACCCCGTCGAAGCGGTCGATCTCCTGCAGGCCGGTGGGCGAGGTGACGTTGATCTCGGTCAGGTAGTCGCCGATCACGTCGATGCCGACGAAGACCAGGCCGCGCTCCGCCAGGGTCGGGCCGAGGCGGGCGCAGATCTCCTGTTCGCGCGGGGTCAGGGCCGACTTCTCGGCGCGGCCGCCGACGTGCAGGTTGGCGCGGGCCTCGCCCTCGGGCGGCACCCGGTTGACCGCGCCGGCCGGCTCGCCGTCGATCAGGATGATGCGCTTGTCGCCCTGGCGGATCTCCGGCAGGTAGCGCTGAACCATGATCGGCTCGCGGTAGATCCGGGTGAACATCTCCAAGAGGGCGTTGAGGTTGTCGTCCTCGGGCCGGATGTGGAAGACATCGGCGCCGCCGTTGCCGAACAGCGGCTTGATCACGATGTCGCCCTGGGCGGCGCGGAAGGCCAGGATCTCCTCACGATGGCTGCTGATCAGGGTCGGCGGCATGAGGTCGGGAAAGTTGGTGACGAAAAGCTTCTCCGGCGCGTTGCGGACCTCGGCCGGGTCGTTGACCACCAGCGGCCGCGGGTGCAGGTGCTCGAGCAGGTGGGTGGTGGTGATGTAGGCCATGTCGAAGGGCGGGTCCTGGCGCAGCAGCACGACATCGATGTCGCGCAGGTCGAGGCGTTCCTCCGGGCCCAGGGTGAAGTGGTCGCCCGTCTTGCGGCGGACTTCCAGCGGCCGGGCCCGGGCGCGCACGGCGCCGGCCCCGAAGGCCAGGTCCTGCGGCAGGTAGTGATAGACCTCGTGGCCCCGGTTCTGCGCTTCGAGGGCCAGCACGAAGGTCGAGTCGGTATCGATGTCGATGCCCGCCAAGGGGTCCATCTGAAAGGCGACGCGAAGGCTCATGGCCGGCTGGGTTTCCTGGCTCCGATCGGGACGGGGACTATACCGCCTTCGGGTCCTCAGGTCTCGGCAAAGGGCAGGCTCAGTTCAGCTTGCGGCGCAGCTGCTGAAGCAGGCCCAGCACCTCGGCCCGGCGCGGGTCCCGGCCGCCAAGCTGGACGAAGTTGTCGAGGGCCAGGATGGCGCCGCGCAGGCTGCCCAGCCGGGCCTGAGCCAGGCCAAGGTCGCACCACAGCTCGGAGGAGTCCGGCGCGAACATCAGCATCGCCTCCATGACCGCCACGGCGCGCTCGAGGTCCTCGGCCTGCAGAAGGCGTTGCTTGATGTTGTTCTGCAGGCGCAGCAGAACGCCGCGGTTGCCGACCTCGGCGTAGTGCTCCGGGCCGAGCTCGACCTCCGAGCCCAGGGCGAACTTCAGCAGGTCGCGCAGGTCGCGGGTCTCGCAGATCCGGCCCTGGTGGAAGGGATCGAGGATCAGGCGTTCGCCGTGGAGCTCGAGCCGGATCAGGAAGTGTCCCGGGAAGTTCAGGGCCGCCGCCTGCCATCCCTGGGCCCGGGCGGCGTGGAGGAAGAGGATCCCGAGCGCGACCGGCAGGCCGCGGCGCCGGTCGATGACCCGCATCAGGTTGGCGTTCTGCAGGTCGTCGTAGGTCGCGGCGTCGCCCTCGTAGCCGTAGCGCTCGACCAGAACCCGGCGCAGCGCCGCAGCCCGGGCCTCCAGCGAGTCCTCCGCGTCCAAGCCATCGGCCGCCGCCGCGGTGTCGCGGGTCAGCAACGAGAGGTGGTGGCGGTAGCGGCCCAGGTCGCCGCCCGGCCGCTCCAGGTCGGCCAGGAGCAGCGCCGCCTCGGCCAAGTCGATCGCATCTTCGGCCAGCCCGCCCAGGCGGCGCAGCTCGTTCTGAGGGTCGCGGGCGATCTTCGGGGTCTCCATGGCGCTCTACGTGTTTAGGCGATGGCTTCAGGTCTCGTCTTCCGGTTCCTTGACCCTTACGTAGTTGCGCACCCGGCGGACGTATTCGATGTTGCGGGCGTGGTCGATGACCCGGTCGAGCTCGTCCTGGCTCTTGGCGACGCCCATCAGATAGATGGTCTGGTTGACGGTTTCGATCGAGTAGTTGATCGAGCTGATTTCCCCGTCGACCAGCAGGGTCGAGCGCAGCTCGGTCGAGATCTGGACGTCGCGGGTGTAGTTCACGAAGCCCGACTTGTCGGAGATCTCGATCTCGTTGATCACCTCCTGGACACCGTCGACCTGCCAGCACAGCCGGACCGCCTTGAGCCGCAGTTCGGGGTCGTCGACCGAGCCGGTCAGCAGCACCCGGCCCTCCTGGACCTGTAGCTCGATGTCGTAAATCAGGTTCTCGTCGGTCTGCAGCCAGAGGCCGTTGATCTCGGTGCGGATCCGGACGTCCCGCGCAGCGGCGGCGGCGCCCTTTTCCTGGGCGAGGCCCACACCGACGGCCGCGCCGGCGCCGGCGCCGGCGGCCACGGCGACCGGTGCGCAGGCGGAGGGGTTCAAGCCGCCCAGCGCCGCCAGCAGCACCGCCAGGCGAAGGACTCCGGTGGATCGGTAGACGACAGGAAACATGTCTGATTCTCCTCCTGTCCGCGGGTAAGGCCGACCCGAAGGCCGGGAATCGGGGCGGGACACGTCGATGTCACAGGCGGCTAGATAGACCCGCCGCCCGCAGGCCGCCAAGCGTCTATTATGTGACGCGGCCAGCGCCGCGGGACAATGAGCATCATGTCGAATCTCAGGCGCAGGGCGGCGAATTCCGGATGGCGTTGCAGAAAGGCCAAAGCCGCGCGCTCGATCCGCCGGCGCTGGCGCGCCTGCAGGGCGTCGGCGGCGCTGCCCGCGTCGGCTCGTGCCTTGACCTCGACCATTGCCAGGACCCGCCCGCGGCGGGCCACCAGGTCGACCTCGCCCTGCGTCACGCGGAAGCGCCGGGCGAGGATGCGGTAGCCGGTCAGGCGCAGCCGCCAAGCGGCCAGGGCCTCGGCCCAGCGGCCCCGGAGCTCCGCCCCCTTGCGGTTTCGCTTCGCCATCGCGCCTCCATCTTGCCACATTGAGCGGCTTCTGTGCCCCCGCCGACGCACGCCGTCCGGGCGTCAAGGCGGCGATTTACTTGCTGCCTTGCGGGCGCTAGGTTTTTCGTCGGTCCGCGCCCGGGCACGGACCGTTCCGAGGGCCGCTTGCTGGGTCACGAGCCTTGAATCTGATCATGCCTCTCCGACGTCCCGCTGCGGGAGCGCTTGTCGTCCTCGCCCTCGCCGCCTGTTCGAGCGGCAAGGGCGGCGACCCGGCACCGCCGCCCGGCGGGACGACGGTCGAGCCGGTGCTCGGATCGGCGCAGCCGCAGCTCTCGCTCGAACTGCCGGAGGCCGGCCCGGGTGCCGTCGGCGGCGGCCCCCTGTCGAGCGGGATCGACGTCTCGCCGATCCTGGGGGCGGGCGCCTCGGGACAGACCCGCATCGGCCTCCTGCTGCCGCTCAGCGGACCCAAGGCGCCGCTGGGGACGGCGCTGCTGAACGCCGCGCAGCTCGCGCTCTTCGATTCCCGCCAGACGCAGGTCGGACTGATCGTCCGCGACACCAAGGGGACGCCGGCGGGCGCCCAGGCCGCGGCGATTTCGGCTTTGGAGGAGGGCGCGGCCCTGCTGGTCGGGCCCTTCTTCGCGACCTCGGTCGCGGCCGCGGCGCCCCAGGCGCGGGCCCGCCAGGTCGTGGTGCTCGCCTTCTCCAACGATCCCGCCGTGGCCGGGAACGGCGTCTATCTGATGGGCCTGCCGCCGGCGGCCCAGGTCGACCGCGTGGTCGCCTATGCCAGCCAGCAGGGCCTGCGCCGTTTCGCCGTCCTCGCGCCGCGGTCGCGCTACGGCAACGCGGTCGTGGCCGCGCTCTCGGCCGCGGTCGCGCGCAACGGCGCCGAGCTGACCAAGGTCGGGTTCTTCGATCCGGCGGAGCGCGACGTCTCGGCCGCGGTGCGCCAGATCTCCGACTACGACCAGCGCCGCGTCGCCCTGGAGCGCCAGAAGAAGTCCCTCGAGGGCCAGACCGAGGGCGAGGCCGAGGCCGACCCCGAGGTGGTCGAGCAGCTTGACCGGCTGGAGACCCTGGACACGCTCGGCGAGCCGGGCTTCGATGCGGTCCTGCTGCCGCTCGGCGGCATCCGGCTGCAGACCATCGCGCCGCTGCTGCCCTTCTACGACGTCGATCCCAAGAAGGTCCGTTTCCTGGGCACCAACCTCTGGGACGACGTCAAGCTGTCGCGCGAGCCCGCGCTGGTCGGCGGCTGGTTCGCGGCGCCGCCGCCGAGCTCTTGGGAGGGCTTTCGGACCCGCTACCTGGAGACCTACGGCAGCCAGCCGCCGCGCTTCTCCTCCCTGGCCTACGACGCCACGGCCCTCGCGGTTCTGCTGGTCACCCGGCCCGAGGCGCGGGGCAATCCTGCCGCCTTCGCCGGCCGGCAGATCACCCAGCCGAGCGGCTTCTCGGGCATAGACGGGATCCTGCGGTTCCTGCCCAACGGCCTCGCCGAGCGCGGCCTGGCGGTGATGGAGATGCGCCCCGGCGAGCTGGAGGTGGTCGACCCCGCGCCGCAGAGCTTCCAGCGCCTGGTGAATTAGCGCACTTGCCGATCAGACGAGCCGCCCCTCACCCGGCTCCGGCTAAGGCTCGGCTGGCCGCCTCGCCAAGCCTCCACATCCCTCTCCCCGTGGGAGAGGGGGGCCGCAGCGTGGCAGCGCTGTGGGAGGGTGAAGGGAAACCGCCTGGCAGGTCGGACAGAAGGTTCTATGCCTCCGCTGCCCTGACCGTACTCAACTTCGCCCCGTCCAGGACATGCGGGATCAAGGCATCGAGGCGGCGCCGTCCGGCCGCCGTCGCGCGCAAGCCCTGCGCGTCGAGTTCGAGGTAGCCGGCTTCGGCCGCGCTCTCGATGCGGGCGGGATCGAAGATCGCTTCCGGGGCGGCCGCGAACTCGCGGCGGAAGCGGCCGCGCGGGATGCCCTCGCCGAGGCGCAGCCCCATCATCACCATCTCGGCCAGGCGCAGCTCGCCGTCCAGCACGGCCTCCTCGCGGGTGCCGTGGCCCCGGGTCTCGACCAGCTTCAGCCAGGCCTCAGGGGCGCGGTGCCGTCGGGTCGCAAGCTTCCGTCCGGCCCAGGTGATCCGGCCGTGGGCGCCTGGTCCGACGCCGAGGTAGTCGCCGTAGCGCCAGTAGGTCAGGTTGTGTCGGCTCGCCTCGCCCGGCCGGGCGTGATTCGAGACCTCGTAGGCCGGCAGGCCAGCCGCGTCCAGCACCTCCTGGGTGGCGTCGAAGAGGGCCGCGGCGGTCTCCTCGTCCGGGACGACCAGCTCGCCGCGGCGCTGCGCGGCGTGGAAGGCGGTGCCCGGCTCGATGGTCAGCTGGTAGACCGAGAGGTGGCCGGGCGCCTCGGCGAGGGCGCGGCGGAGCTCGGCCCGCCAGGCGGTGCAGTCCTGCCCCGGCCTGGCGTAGATCAGGTCGAAGGACACCCGTGGAAAGACCTGCCGGGCCAGGCGCAGGGCGGCCAGCGCCTCGGCGGCGCCGTGTTGCCGCCCCAGGGCGCGCAGGGCGTCGTCTTCCAGGGCCTGGACCCCGAGCGACAGGCGATCGACCCCGGCCGCTCGGAAGCCGCGGAAGGCCTCGGCCTCCGCCGAGGTCGGGTTGGCCTCCAGGGTGACCTCGGCCTCGGGGTCGAGGCGCCACAGGGCCTTGGCGCGCTCGATGACCGCCGCCGCGGTCTCCGGCGCCATCAGCGAGGGCGTGCCGCCGCCGAAGAAGATCGAGGTCAGCCTGCGCCCCGCGCTGCCGGCCGCGGCGTGGTCAAGCTCGCGCAGCAGCGCGGCGCGCCAGCGGGCCTGGTCGATGGACTCGCGGACGTGGCTGTTGAAGTCGCAGTAGGGACACTTGGACCGGCAGAAAGGCCAGTGGACGTAAAGCCCGAAGCCGGGATCGTCCTCGGCCTCTGCGCGGCCGTCAGCCATCGGGCGCGCCGAAGACCGCCGGCACCAGCTTGGCGAAGGCGCGGGAGCGGTGGTCGATCCGGTGCTTCTCGGCCGGGGCCATCTCCCCGAAGGTGATGTCGTGGCCCTCAGGCCGAAAGATCGGGTCGTAGCCGAAGCCCCGCTCGCCGCGCGGCGGCCAGACCAGCTCGCCGTGGCAGCGGCCCTCGAAGCTCATGACCTCGCCGTCCGGCCAGGCCAGGCAGAGCACGCAGACGAAGGCGGCGCGGCGATCCTGCTTGCCGGCGAGCTCCCGTTCGACGCGCTCCATGGCGATGCGGAAATCCCGCTCCGGTCCGGCCCAGCGCGCCGAGTAGATCCCGGGGTCGCCGCCCAGGGCCGCCACCTCCAGGCCGGAATCGTCGGACAGCGCCGGCAGATCCGAGGCCTCCGCGGCGGCCACGGCCTTGAGCACGGCGTTCTCGACGAAGTCGGCGCCGGTCTCCTCCGGCTCGGGCAGTCCCAGATCGCCGGCCGAGACCGCCGCGACCCCGAAGGGCGCGATCAGCTCTGCGATCTCGCGCAGCTTGCCGGGATTGTGGGTCGCGATGACCAGGCGTTCGATTCCCTTTTTGCCTGCCGTCATTGGCTCCGGCCTCCGCAACATCAGATCCCCAGGGCTCGCTTCTGGATCGAAACCAGCTCGTCGATGCCTCGGCGCGCCAGGACCAGCAACGCGTCGAACTGCGCCTGGTCGAAGGGGTCGGCCTCGGCGGTGGCCTGGATCTCGACGATCCCGCCCTTGCCGGTCATGACGAAGTTGGCATCGGCCTCGGCCGCGCTGTCCTCGTCGTAGTCCAGGTCGAGGACGCTTGCGCCCTTGTAGAGGCCGCTGGAGACCGCGGCGACCTGGTCGATCAGCGGCAGCGCCTTGATGGCGCCCATCTCCTGTATGAAGCGGAAGGCCAAGTGCAGCGCGACGTAGCCGCCGGTGATCGCGGCGGTGCGGGTGCCGCCGTCGGCCTGGATCACGTCGCAGTCGACCTTGATGCTGCGCTCGCCGAAGCCGGTGAGGTCGGTCACGGCGCGCAGCGAACGGCCGATCAAGCGCTGGATCTCGAGGGTCCGGCCGCTCTGCCGGCCGCGGGCCGCCTCGCGGTCGCCGCGGGTATTGGTGGCCCGGGGCAGCATGCCGTATTCGGCGGTGACCCAGCCACGGCCGCTGCCCTTCATGAAGCGCGGCACCGAATCCTCGACGCTGGCCAGGCAGAGCACGTGGGTGTCGCCGAAGCGGACCAGGCAGGAGCCCTCGGCGTGCTTGTTGACCTCGGTCTCGAGGCTGATTTCGCGCAGTTGATCGGGCTCGCGGCCGGAGGGTCGCATTCCTGGCGCCTCTTTCGTTAAGACTTTTCTATCGGACGGCGCGCAGGCTAGTGGAAGCCGGCCGCCCCGTCCATAGAGCGGGGCTGCATCAACGCGCCCACGTTGACGCTTCGGGGGGTCGAACCTAGATTTTGTGCAGGTATTCGGCGGTGGGAAGATGACGCAAGCGGTGCCAGCAAACCGACCTGACCTGGAGACGCTGAGCGGCATGAATGAGCGCTCGCGCGAGGTCTTCCGGCATATCGTGGACGCCTACGTCGAGACTGGCGAACCCATCGGCTCGCGCACCCTTTCGCGCCAGCTCGGGATGGACCTCTCGCCGGCGACCATCCGCAACGTCATGGCGGACCTGGAGGACCTCGGCCTGCTCTTCGCGCCGCACACCTCGGCCGGCCGCCTGCCGACCGAGCTCGGCCTTAGGCTCTTCGTCCACGGCCTGCTCGAGCACGGAAATCTCACCAAAGCCGAGCGCGAGAGCATCGAGGCCCAGTGCAGCGGCGCCGGGCGCAGCCTGACCGAGGTCTTCGAGGAGGCGAGCCAGACCCTCTCCGGGCTGTCACGCTGCGCCGGCCTGGTGGTCGCGCCCAAGGCCGAGGAGACCCTCAAGCACATCGAGTTCGTCTCGCTCGGCCCCGGGCGGGCGCTGGTCGTGCTGGTCAGCGGCTCGGGCGTGGTCGAGAACCGGATCATCGACGTCCCGGTCGGCTTGCCGGCCTCTTCTCTGGTCGAGGCCAGCAACTACCTGACCTCGCGCCTGGTCGGGCGGCGCTTGAGCGAGGCCCAGGAGGAGATCAGACGGGAGCTGGAGACCCAGCGTGCCGAGCTCAACGAGCTGACCGGCAAGCTGATCGAGGCCGGCCTGGCCTTCTGGGGCGGCGGCGAGGAGCGCAGCGGCGCCCTGATCGTACGCGGCCAGGCCCAGCTGCTGGAGGACATCACCGCGGTCGAGGACCTGGAGCGGGTGCGCCAGCTCTTCACCGCGCTGGAGACCAAGGAATCCCTGCTGCGGCTTCTGACCTTGACGGACTCGGCCCAGGGGGTGCAGATCTTCATCGGGGCCGAGAGCGACCTCTTCAGCCTGACCGGCTGTTCGTTGGTCATCGCCCCCTACTCCAATTCGGAGAACACCGTGGTCGGCGCTATCGGGGTGATCGGGCCGACCCGAATCGACTACGCGCGGATCATTCCCATGGTGGACTACACGGCGCAGGTCATCGGCCGCCTCATAGGCTGACATCGGCGTAGATCCCCAGGGCGTAACGGAGGACGGAACGACAGATGGCGTCGAACGACAACGCCAAGCCGCAGGGCGAAGGCAGCGAGGAAGAGACCCCGGCGGCGGAGCCCGTCGAGTCGACGGAGGCAAAGCACGAAGCCGCACCCGCAGCAGAGGCGGCCGAGGCCGAGCCCGCGGACGCGGCGGCGGAGGTGATCGCAGCCCTGGAGGCGGAGAAGGCCGAGCTGAAGGATCAG
>JAAUXY010157892.1_pt1 | contig 18218 bp, 18 predicted proteins | sample 7278121 | NCBI WGS metagenome assembly JAAUXY01 (sample SAMN14350117, study PRJNA611818) | marine sediment metagenome | isolation source: surface marine sediment (1.8m) | place: French Polynesia: Moorea | collected 2018-08 | reverse complement strand
GTGCCCGGCGAGACCTGCCTGGGCAGCTTGTCGGTGTACGTGCTCTTCAGCTTGCTGACGCTGCGGTATTCGAGAATGACGCGCGGCAGGTCGTACTCGTCGGCAAGCTCCTGCAGCACGTCCTCCGCCGTCGACGGCTGTCCCTTCGGCGTTTTACGAATGACCGGCAGTCCACGATCCTCGAACAGGATCTGCTGCAGCTGTTTCGGTGAACCGAGATTGAACGGTCCGCCGGCAAGCTCATGCGCTTGCGCTTCGAGGTCGGTCATCTTTTTCGCAAGCTCTGCGCTCTGATGCGCCAGCATCTTGCGGTCGATCAGTACGCCCGTCTCTTCCATCGACAGCAGCACCGGGACGAGCGGCTGCTCGATGTCGTCATAGACGCTGAGCAACGCTGGCATCTGTTCGAGCTTGTCTCGCAGCACCTGGTGGAGCTGCAGTGTGATATCCGCGTCTTCCGCTGCATACGGTGCCGCCGTCTCGAGGTCGACCTGATTGAAGGTGAGCTGTTTCGCGCCCTTGCCTGCGACATCCTCGTAGTGAATCGTTTCGCGCCCCAGGTAGTGGCGCGCGGTCGAGTCCATGTCGTGCCGCGTCGCAACGCTGTTCAGCACGTACGACTCGAGCATCGAGTCGAAGCGCATACCCTTGAGCGCGATGCCGTGGCGGGCGAGCACGTGTGCGTCGTACTTGAGGTGATGACCGACTTTGGCCTGCTTGTCGTCTTCGAGAAATGACCGCATGGCCTCGAGCACGTCGTCCCTTGCAAGCTGATCCGGCGCACCCGGGTAATCGTGCGCGACCGGAATATAGGCTGCTTCACCGGCCTCGACGGCCAATGACAGGCCGACGACCTCGGCGTCCATGTAGTCCAGGCTGGTCGTCTCGGTATCGAGTGCGACGAGATCGGCTTTTTCGATCTTTTTGAGCCAGGCCTTCAGCGCCGCCGCGCTCAATACCGTCTCATAGTTCGAATCGCCTTGAGGCGTTGCTGCTTCGTGCATTTCTGCAGCGTCGGCTTCTGCGCCGCCACCTTCGTCGAGTTGCCGCAGCAACGTCCGTAGTTCGAAGTGACTGTACAGCCTGCGCAACGCGGCCGGGTCGCCGTCGCCCGGTTGCAGGGAGGTGGCGGACACCGGCAGTTCGACGTCCTGGCGGATGGTTGCGAGTTCTCTCGAGAGTCTCAGCTGTTCGATGTTGTCGCGCAGGCTCTCGCCGACCTTGCCCTTGATTTCGTCGGCATGTGCAATGATCTCGTCAACCGTGCCGTACTCGTTGAGCCACTTCGCCGCCGTCTTCGGGCCGACTTTCGGCACCCCTGGTATGTTGTCCGAGGTATCCCCGACGAGCGCCAGGTAGTCGATGATCTGCTCGGGGTCAACGTCGAATTTCGCCCGGACGGCGTCGCGATCCATGACCGTATCGGTCATCGTATTGACCAGGGTTACGCCGTCCGTGACCAGCTGAGCCATGTCCTTGTCGCCCGTCGAGACCAGCACCGATCGTTTGTCGTCCAATGCCTGGCGGCACAGGGTGCCAACGACGTCGTCGGCCTCCACACCTTCGACCCGCAGCAGGGGCAGTCCCATTGCTTCGATCGCATCGAGGATGGGCTGCACCTGCTCGCGCAGCTCGTCGGGCATCGGCGGCCGGTTCGCCTTGTAGTCCGCGTACAGTTCGTCCCGGAATGTCTTCCCGGGCGCATCGAACACGATCGCGATGTGCTCGGGCGCTTCCTCGCGCACGAGCTTGTTGATCATGTTGAGCACGCCGTGAAGCGCTCCGGTTGGTTCGCCTTTGGAATTGGTCAGCGACGGCAGCGCATGGAATGCGCGGTAGAGGTACGAAGACCCGTCGACAAGGACGAGATCATATGCGGGCATCAGTTCTTCCTGTTTCTATTGCCCGTCTTCTTCTTCGGACTTCTTGTCTTTCTGCTCCTGGTCAGCCGGAACTTGCTGCGGCGTCTTGATCTCGCTCGGGTTACCCGGCAGGTACAGGGGACCGCTCTGGCCGCAGCCGCTAACAATTGACAGGTTTGCAAGAACGAAAAACAGGATCAGCAGGCGTTTCATAACATCGACCGTTGAATGAGAGCGGACAATTATAGACTGCAGCGGGGCTATTTGGCGTATTTGGCGCCGACCTTCCTGTAAGCCTCGCGAAACGGCAGACCCTGCTCGCGTACGAGCCGGTAGGCTTCCTCGGTCGCGTACAGACCATCGTCAAGCCGGATGTTCTCCTTGTTGAACTGCATGCCGTCCAGCAGGTGCGCCATGATGTCGACGCTATCGATCGCGAGATCGATTGCGCGGAACACCGGCGCCTTTAGCCGCTGCAAATCGCGATGATAGCCGGACGGCAGCTTGAGTGTGATCAACAGAGTCTCGTCCAGGCAGGCCTGTGCGGTAGCCGACGCACCGCGAATCAGTTCGAGTACATCCGGATTACGCTTCTGCGGCATGATCGACGAGCCCGTCGTCACGTCCGACGCCAGCGATACGTACGCAAACTCCTGCGTGTAGAACATGAGCAGGTCGCTCGCCATGCGACCGAGGTCCTGCAACAAGAGCGTGATTTCGAACAGCAGCGCGCTTTCGGCCTTGCCGCGCGACAGCTGCACGGCCGTAGCCGGCTCCTGCGTCGTATCGAATTCGAGGCTCGCCGTCGTCGCTTCGCGATCGAGCGGCAGGCCCGGTGTCCCGTAGCCCGCGGCACTGCCCAGCGGGTTCTTGTTGATGCGCCGCCGAACGGCTGCAAGGCCGGCGATCGCATCGCCGAAAGCCTCATCGAAGCCGCCGCACCAGAGGCTTACTGACGACGGCATCGCCTGCTGCATGTGCGTGTAGCCCGGGATTTCGATCTCACCCTGACGCTTCGCGACACCGGCCAGCGAGCGCCTGAGCCCTGCAACCCGTTCCGCGAGGTCGTCTGCCGCATCCCGCAGGTACATCCGCAGGGCGGTCAGCACCTGGTCGTTGCGCGAGCGACCGAGGTGCAGGCGTCCGCCGGCCTCGCCGATGCTGTCCGTCAGCCGCGATTCCAGCGCCGTGTGCACGTCTTCGTCGTCGAGCGTGATCTCCCATTCGCCAGCGTCGAAGCTGGCGTTCAGTGCGTTCAGTCCGTCAGCGATTGCCTCGCAGTCCGCATCACTGATCAAGCCCTGGGCCGCGAGCATTTCCGCGTGTGCAATTGAACCGCGCACATCGTACGCTACAAGCCGCGCGTCCAGCTTGTGGTCCTCGCCAGCCGTGTAACGCAACACGCGTTCGTCGAGGGGCAGCCCTTTTTCCCAGAGCCGGCTCATTCGTCCGAACCCGCCTGTTCGGCCGGCGTAAGCGCGTTGATGTCGTCGACGACCAGCGTGCCCGTACCTTCGTTCGTAAAGACCTCGAGCAGGATGCTGTCGGGCACCTTGTGCGAGATAACGTGCACGCGCTTGACGCCGTTGGCGATGGCCGAGTCGATAGCAGCGGCCTTGGGCAACATCCCGTCGGCCAGCTTGCCGTCGGCCTTGAGCTCCCTGAGTGCGGCCCTGTCGATGTAGCTGATCAGCGAATGCGGATCGTTGATATCCTCGAGGATCCCGGCCGCACCGGTCGCGAGAATCAGCTTTTCGGCGTTGAGCTCGGCCGCGATCGCCGCAGCTACCGTGTCCGCGTTGATGTTCAGCAGGGTGCCTGACTCATCGCAGGATAGCGGGCTGACGACCGGCATCAGGCCGTTGTCGAGCTGCTTCAACAGCACGTCGGCGTCGATGCCGTCGATGTCACCCACGAATCCGTAATCGGTATGTTCACCGCTTTCATGCTTGACGGGCGGCCGCTTGTGCGCGCGTATCAGGCCTGCGTCGACGCCGCTGATGCCGACGGCCGGGATGTGCAGGTCGCGGCAAGCCGCGAGCACCCGCGTATTGATCTGGCCGTTGAGCACCATGGTTGCTACGCCGAGTGATGCGTCATCGGTCACGCGACGACCTTCGACGAACGTCGTGTCGATACCGAGCGCCGAGGCGAGCTCGGTCGACTGGGGCCCGCCACCGTGAATCAGCACCGTGCGTATTCCGACCTGGTGCAGGATGCCGACCTGCTCCATGAGCGCGCTGGTCTGAATCGGGTCTGCGAACACCTCGCCGCCGGCCTTGATCACGAAGACCTTGCCTTTGAAGAGGCGTATGTACGGCGCTGCGTGTTTGAGCGCCGATACGACGATCGCGCGTTCGCGTTTCGAGGTCACGACGACCCGCCCATCATCTGGTGCAATACCGCCATCTGCGCAAGCATCCGGTTATGCGCTTCGGGGATGACGACGCTGCGCGGGCCGTCGAGAATCCTGTCGGCGACGACGACGCCGCGGCGCACGGGCAGGCAGTGCATGAAGCGGCAGTCTTCCTGGGCGTTCTCGAACCAGGGCTCGTCGACGCACCAGTCGAGGTGTTCCTCGCGAAGTTTCTGGTCGGCGAGCCGATCGCCGTAGTGGCGCGTCGAAGACCACGACTTGGCGTAAATGATGTGCGCGCCTTCCATGGCTTCCTTGCGCTGGTCGGTTTCGACGACTGATCCGCCACCTGCTTCGGCGGCCGCGGCCACTTTCTGCATGATCACGTCAGGCAGTTCGAAGCCCTCGGGGCGCAGCAATGTGACGTCCATGCCGCGTTTCGCTGCCATGTACAGGGTCGACGCCGGCACGGCGAGCGGCAGCGCTCTTGGATGGTACGCCCAGCTCAGGACGAACTTGCCGCCGTTGGCGGGCACGGCAAGGTCGTCGAGCGTTTTCCAGTCCGCGAGATTCTGGCAGGGATGGCCGATGGCCGATTCCATGTTGATCCACGGTTTGTCGACGAGTTCGACCAACGAGGTGAATTCCGTCTCGCCCAAGTCGTGTTCCAGGTTCTTGCGTTCGGCGAATGCGCGGATGCCGATGGCGTCACCGTAGGACGCGATGACCGGCACGGCTTCCCGGATGTGTTCCGCGGCTGCGCCATCCATCACGATGCCGGGTCGCGTCTCGAGTCCGTGGATCGACATGTCGGGCGAGATCACGAAGGAACCGCCGCCGAGCCGGGTCATGGCTGCCTGGAAGGATGCCAGCGTCCTGAGCGACGGGCTCAGGAACAGCAGGGAGAGCACTTTGCCCTTCAGCGCCTCGGGCTCGGGATGCTCGTCGAGCCGGTTCGCCAGTTCGATCAGGGCCTGAACTTCCTCGTTACTGAAATCGGCGAGATCATTAAACGCTTTCATTGTCTTTCCTTCGATTCAATCGGTTGCCGGCGCGATATTCGCCAGCGTTGCTGCAAGTTGGTTGACGTGCCGTTCTTCGAGGACGAGCGGCGCGAGTATTCGGAGCACATTGGGGTCGCCGCTCGTACCGGTAAGGATGTCCCTGTCGAGCAGCGCCTTGTGCACCTCGGATGCCGGCCGGTCACAGACGAGTCCGAGCAACAAACCCATGCCCTGGATCTTGCGAACCGGCCCCGTGATGCATTGCTCGCGAATCTGGGCTTCGCGGTTGCGGACGTTCTGCAGCAGTCCTTCATCCGCGATCGCATCGAGCACGGCGACGATGGCTGCCGCGGCTACCGGGCTGCCACCGAACGTCGAGCCGAGATCACCACTCGCGAATTGTGCAGAAATCTCGTCGCGACAGAGCAGCGCGGCGCAAGGTATACCGCCGCCCAGAGCTTTCGCCGTCGTGAGTATGTCGGGCGCAACGCCGTGCGCCTGCATCGCGAAATACTGGCCCGAGCGACCGATACCGGACTGCACCTCATCCGCGATCAGTAACGCGCCACAGGCGTTCGTTGCGACGCGTAATTCCTGCAGGAATTGCGTGGACAGGTCGTACGCGCCAGCGACTCCCTGCACAGGTTCGACGATGACGGCGGCGGTGTCTGCGTCGATCATCTCATGCGCCGCGTCAATGTCTTCGCGCGGAATAAAATCCACCTCGAACGGCTTCGCCGGAAAGCCGTACCACTTGTCGGAATTCCACGTCACCGCGCCCGCGCCCGCCGTGCGGCCGTGGAAGCCCTGCGTAATGGCGAGGATCTTGCCGCGTCCTGTCACCCGGCACGCCATTCGCAGCGCGTTCTCGTTCGCTTCGGCGCCCGAGTTGGCGAAGAACACACGACTCAGACCCTGTGGCGCGACTTCGATCAGCTTCTCGGCGGCATTCGCCCGCACTTCAAGCGCGACCGCATTACTCTGGAACAGGAGCGTCGATGCCTGCTGCGCGATTGCATCCGTGAGCTTCGGATGTCCGTAACCGAGCGCGGCGACGGCGTGACCGCCGTAGAGGTCGAGGATGTCGCGCCCGTCTGCCGTGATCAGGTTGCAGCCGCTGGCGCGCACGGGCACGAACGGCATCTGCCCGTAGACCGGTACCATTGTGGCCGCCTCGCGAAATCGCGGGTCCACGTTGATTCCGAGATCGGCATTGATGGTCATGTCTCAAGTCCAGCCCGGGGCCGCCGTCATGAGGCCCGCGGTCTCGTCGAGACCCCAGAGCCGGTTCATCCACTGGATTGCGCCGCCTGCGGCACCCTTCACGAGATTGTCGATCGCACTCATGATCACGATGCTGTCACCGTCGCACGCGACCGCGATGTTGCAATGGTTGCTTGCAACGACGTCCTTGACGCGCGGTGTTCCCGCAACGACGTGTACGAAAGGCGCATCCGCGTAGGCCTGCTCGTAAAGCAACTGCAGCTGTTCGTGACTGACGTCCTGGGTCGCTTTTGCCATCAGCGTGATGTGAATACCGCGCGCGAACGGTCCCGAGTGCGGCACGAAATGCACGTTGATGAAGTTGCCGCTCGCCGACGACGCGAGTCCGGCGATTTCAGGCGCGTGCCGATGCGCCAGGGGTTTATAGGCGTACAGGTTCGAGTGTCGTACCGGGTGATGTGTGCCCGTTTGCGGCTTTTGTCCGGATCCCGTGCTGCCGGTAATGCCGGTGATGAAAAAGCTGCCGTCGGTCAGGCCCGACGTCGCCAGCGGCACCGCAGCCAGAAGGGATGCCGTCGCGAAGCAGCCGGGATGGCCCGCATGCGGGACGTTTATGCCGGCCGCATGCTCCGGAACCGCGCAGGTGAAGTCGGTCAGGAGCTCCGGGGCACCGTGTTCGGTCCCGTAAATCGATTCGTACATCGCCTGGTCCGCGTAGCGAAAGTCGGCGCTCGAATCGACTACGTGCACGTCGAGGTTTTTCTGTCCGGCTGCGTCCAGGGCTCCGGCGATCAGCGCTGCCGATGCGCCGTGTGGCGCGGCGGAAAACAGGGCGAGTTTGCCGCCTGAATCGATCGCATCGAGCCAGCTGCCAGGGGCCGTGAACGAGACGTCCGGGTACACCGTGGCCAGGTGCGAGAATGTCGCAGCGATCGGCTCGCCGCCGCGGCTTTCGGAGACTGCAGCAGCCAGCTCGAGTTGCGGGTGGGCCGCGAGCAGGCGCAGCAGCTCGCCGCCGACGTAGCCGCCGGCACCGAGAACGACGGCGGGAATCGTGTCGGTCACTTGTTCTCTCCCTCGAGCAGGGCGGCAACCATATCACCGAGTGCCACGCCATTGCTCAATGCATTGATTGCGGGGAGCGAACAGCGTTCGGCAATCTGCTCGATACCGACGGCATTATCCGTCGCCGGTCCGGTTACTACCGCGGGCTCGATACCGTAGTCGTCGCGCAGAATCCGTGCGCCGCCCCACGCAGCAACCGGATCATTGGCACAAAGCACGACCGCCGTCATCGCATTGCGGACCTCGTCGTCGGAGAGGATCGCCTGGACACCGTATGCACCCAGCAGGCCGTCGCCGAGCTCGAGCACGATAACGTCGGGCCTGTGTTTCGCGAGGCTGGAGAGCAACGCACGCGTCAATGCCGGCCCGTTGTCTCCCGTCGTAGCGACTACGCCCAGGTCCGAGAAAATCATGGATTCCGATGCGCCGGCGTCTTCCATCGCCAGGATGTCGCGGCGCAGGGCGACGCCCGTCGCCTTGCAGGCGGCGATGTTGAAACCCTTGTGGCGCAGGCGGCTGACGATTGCGCACGCAGCCGCGGTTTTTCCCGAATCCATGCAGGTACCGGCGAGCGCAATTACGGGAACACCCGCGGCGTCGAGTGTCGCGTCGCTGTCGAGCGTATTCGCGCCGGCTTTCGCCGGTACGCCAATCCGTTCGCCGAGGTAAGGAAAGTGCAGTACCGCACCCAGCACCTCGCAGTCGAACGGCGGGCCGACGTCGGGGTTGGCCGAATCGCAGATGCCCATGACGCCGCCGATGTTCAGCAGCTGTATCAAGTCGCCTTTGTCGAGTTTTTGCGGCAAGTGGCCGGAGTATCCGCGCAGCGCCTTGCGGTGGCCGAGTGCGCCAATCACCACATCGCCCTGGTTTACGGTGGCCATGCGACCCGACGTCAGTTCCAGCTGGTTGTAACGCGACTTGTTGTTCAGTACCCGAACCGCGATAAGCACGCCTTCCTCGCACGGGATGTCCGGCGACACACGCAGTTCGTGCCCGAGGTCGTTGTGCTGTGCGACCGATGCGATTTTGTCGACGACGACACTCTTCATTGTCAGTCTCCGCCGGCCCGGGTCTGCAGCGAGCCCGGCAGCGACAGTATCCGCGCGTAGCCGAGCGCGTCCGCGGCTGTCCATTCGCCTGCGGCCTCGCCATAGACGCCCCTGGTCGCTGCGAGCAGCGAGTGTTTCGACTCGACGCCGTCAATGAACAGCTGTCCCGGACGCAGTGTGAACGTCACCGTCCCGGTGACCCGGCTCTGCGATGACACAAGCAAGGCTTCGATGTCGTCGCAGGCGAGGTCGAGTTGCTTGCCCTCGTGCACGAGGTCACCGTACACCGATGAGACGCTGTCCTTGATGCGCATTTGTTGAGCGCTCAACACGAGTTTCTCGAGCTCCCGGTGTGCGGTAATCAGCGCGATGGCGGCGGGCGCCTCGAAGGCCACGCGACCTTTCGTGCCCAGTACGGTGTCGCCCAGGTGGATACCGCGGCCGATGCCGTAAGCTCCGGCCAGCGTTTCGAGTTTCTCGATAAGCGCCACCGGCGCCAGCGTTTCGCCGTCGAGACCAACCGGCACGCCCTCAGCAAACTCCAGCGAGTGGGTCGAGGGAGCCTGCGGCTCGCTGAACGCGTTCTTCGACAGGACCCAGGCTTCCTCGGGCAGGCTGTTTTGCGACGTCAGCGTTTCCTGCCCGCCTATCGTGATACCCCAGAGACCGCGATTGATCGAGTAGGCTGAACCCTGCGCCGGCAACGGCATGTCGTGCTGCTCGAGATAGGCGAGTTGTTCCTCGCGCACCCAGCTGTTGTCACGGACCGGCGCAAGCACCTCGAGCCCGGGATTGAGCGTGCGCAGCGCGACCTCGAACCGGACCTGGTCGTTGCCGGCCGCGGTGCAACCGTGTGCGACTGTTGTCGCGTTGCGTTCCTTCGCCAGCTCCGCAAGCCGAGCGGCCTGCAGGCCGCGTTCGGCACCGACGCACAGCGGGTAGGCCTGGCCGCGAAGCACGTTGCCTGCGATCAGGTAGCGAATGACGCTGTCGAAGAAGTCCTGCTTGGCGTCGATCAGTACGTGCTCGACGGCGCCGAGCGCCAGCGCGCGCTGCTCGAGCGCTTCCGCAGCCGGGTCATCGATGCCGCCGGTATCGACACATGCCGTGATGACGTCGCGACCGTAGTTTTCTTTCAGCCAGGGGACACAAAAAGACGTGTCGAGTCCGCCTGAGAACGCAAGAATGATGGGTGTGCTGTCTGTACTCACAATGACTCCGTATCAGCTTCGGATCAGTAGCGCGCGGCGGCGCGTTCGATCCTGGCGATGAGGTTTTTTTGTTTGGCCGCGGACTCGGTGGCAACGAATACGGTGTCGTCACCGCCGATGTTGCCGACCATCTCGGGCCAGTCGCAGCGATCGAGCGCGAGCGCCACGCGCTGCGCCGCTCCAACGCGGGTATGAATAACGAGCAGGTTGGGTCCGGCTGTCCGGATGTCGCGCAGCAGGTCTGCGACGCCGGCGAACTGGTCGTCGTTGCTCGCAGGCTCAGCGGGTAGCTCGTAGCCACGCGGCGTCTTGATGGCGCCGAGTTGCCGCAGGTCCCGGCTGACGCTCGACTGCGTTGCCACGAGGCCGCGTGCGACCAGCGCGTCGACGAGCGACTGCTGCGTCTCGGCCGGGCCGTCGGCCAGCAGCCGCCGGATCGTATCGCGGCGCTGCGCCTGTTCGCTTGCTGTGGGCATCGGAGAAGGCTCGAATAATTATGCGCATAATTCTCCTTTCATGCGCATAGTATGTCAAGCCTGAAAAAGGGATGTGAGACACATTTTCGCGGGTTACACTGCCACGCCGCGAACCGAGAACGCGCAGTGGAAATACCTGAAACCGTCGAACTCACGACCGGCGAAAATCCCGTTGGCAGCGTGATCTGGCTGCATGGCCTGGGCGCCGATGGTCACGACTTCGAGCCAATCGTCCCCGAGTTGCGCCTGCCCGAAAGCCTGCCGCTCAGATTCGTGTTTCCGCACGCCCCTGTGCGCCCCGTCACGATCAACGCCGGCATGGCGATGCGTGCCTGGTACGACATCGTGAGTCTCGACCCCGGCGGCCGTGCCGACGAAGACGGTATTCGCGAGAGCAGTGCAATGCTGCTTGCGTTGATCGAGCGCGAAAAGTCGCGCGGTATCCCATCGGAGAGAATACTGCTCGCCGGGTTCTCGCAAGGCGGTGCGATCGCGATTCATACGGCGACACGCTCGACAGAGAAGCTCGCCGGCCTAATGGGGCTTTCGACCTGGTTGCCGATGCCCGGAGCATTCAAGTCGGAGGTGCTGGACAACCTGGATGCGGGTGACACCGAGTTGCCGATATTCATGGCACACGGCAGCTTCGACCCGATGCTGCCGATACAGATGGGCCGCTCGTCCGCGGAGCTGCTCACGAACAATGGCTTCAACGTCGAGTGGCACGAATACCCGATGGCGCACCAGGTGTGTATCGAAGAGATCGGCGACATCAGCAACTGGATTCAGTCGGTCTACGCCTGAGTCGCGAACGACAGCGATACGTCGCCCGCCGCAGCGCCCGAGGCGTCAAATCGACGTTCGCACATGCGCCAGCCGCCCTTGCCGTCGAGCAACACCGTGCTCGAGGCGCGGGTGCCGTACTCCGGCATTACGATGAACGGTGCCGTGATCGCGTGCGCCATCGCGAACGGCAAACGATCGCTGCTGACGGACTCCGCCGGGGCTTTCTCCCGGTCGTTGAGCATCCGCAGCAGTTCGGATTCGTTGATCCGGTCTTCATCAAGCAGGGATTGCAGCGCCGATTTGCTGCGTTTGACCTTGAGCCAGGGCGCATCGAGCGTCGCGTTGCTGAGGCCGTAAAGCCCGGGTTCGAGTTCCGTGGCGGCGACGCCGCGATTCGACAGGTAAGCGAGGCTGTCGCCGTCGCTGACGATGAGATTGAATCCCGCGTAACGCTTGCCGTCGATGTCGGCGAGGTATTCCATCGGCGGCTTGTCGCTATCGAGAAAACCCGTGACGAGGTGCCCGCGCGATTCGAGTTTGCAGGTCTCCAGCTGCGCATCGCGGTAGTTGGTTACGGTCGCAAAGCGCCCCGACCGATGCAGCGCAAGCCACGTGCCGCCGGCCTGCAAGTCGCGCCCGCCGGCGATATCGGGCTTGTCGGGCCACCAGTGAGCCGCCTGCGTCGGGCGGGAATGAAACTCGTCACGATTGCCCGCAACGATCAGCGGAAATTCGTCATGTGCCCGAAATGCGAATACGAGCAGGCACATACTCAGTCGCCGGAATGGATCCAGTAGTCGACCAGCCTGCGTGCGATGGAAATGCGGAACGGCAGCTTTGGCCACCCGGACCGCAGTTGCTCGCGCGTGAACCACCGGGCGTCCTCGAGTTCCCGGTCGTTGAGCACGATCCCGGATGTTTCGGCTTCGGCATGAAAGCCGAGCATCAATGACGACGGAAACGGCCAAGGTTGTGAGCTGTGGTAGCGAACGCGGCCGACGCGAACATTCGTCTCTTCATAGACTTCGCGCCTGACCGCGTCTTCGAGACTTTCGCCGGGTTCTACGAACCCCGCAATCGTTGAGTAGCGGTCCTCGGGCCAGCTGGCCTGGCGGCCCAGCAGGCAGCGATCGCCATCGGACACGAGCACGATGATCGCAGGATCGACGCGCGGAAACAGGATTTTTCCGCAGTCGTCGTTCGAGCAGACACGCGAATTGCCCGACGTGTCGGGCAGCGCTGCAGAGCCGCAGATACCGCAGTACGCCTGCGAGCGGTGCCAGAGCACGAGCGCCCGCGCGTGCGCCGCAAGGTTGGCTTCGTCGGGCGGCAAGGCCGTGCCGATGAAACGCAGGTCCTGGTACTCACCGAGATCGGCACAGGGTGGTTCCAGGCCCCGCTCGATCGCGACGGCGAACGCGGGACGGTCGCGGAAGAGTCCCAGGAAGATCAGGTGCTCGAGGTCGAGGTGCGCGTCGATCTGCTGGCGTTCCAGCAGGATCGCGCGCAGCGGCTCCCCGCCGACCAGGCACCTGTCCCCCCAGACGGGAACGAAAACCGACTCGGGACCTGCTATTGCCTGTTCAAGCCAGTCGGGGTCCTTGCGCCGTTCGCCGATGCGATCGACGAACGCACCGGCGAAGACGTTCTGGTTTTCCATTCCGGGGATGGCTGACTCAGTTCTTGGCGAGCAGGTCGCGGATCTCGGTCAGCAGCTGTTCTTCAGCCGACGGTTTGGGCGGCTCTTTGGGCTTTTCTTCTTCTTTCTTCTTCAGCTTGTTCATTGCGCGAATGACCATGAAAATCGCGAACGCGACGATGACGAAATCGAGCACGGTGTTGATGAACACGCCGTAGTTTATCGATGCGGCTTCTTCACCCTCGCCGAGTGCGACCGCAAGGTCGGAAAAATCGACGTTCCCCATGATCATGCCGATCGGCGGCATGATGACGTCGTTGACGAGCGACGTGACGATCTTGCCGAACGCGGCGCCGATGATAATACCGACGGCCATGTCGACGACGTTTCCGCGCATCGCAAATTTCTTGAATTCATTGAGCATTTTCCGGAACTCCTTCTTGTCCCCAAGTTATTATTGTCACGGCAGAGCCGCGCTCGCAGAGTGTACCGGATGTCGCAGGGCTTACGCTTGGGAAATCCGATGTACGCCGGAGTGGCGCTGACGGTAAACCGCGATGGCACAGGACGGGCAGGTTTTATCGTCCAGCGCGTAGGCGTCCTGAACATAGGGTGCATCGCAGGTGCCGCATATCGCGAGATACAGCTCGTCGTTGTAGCCGATGCTGTGCAGCAGATTCCACGCCCATTCAAAGCTCAGCGCTGCTTCCGGGTGCAGCAGCGTATAGGTCTCGTAGGCCCGGCAGAGACGATGCCCGAACTCGACGTCCGGTCTCGGCCAGCACGCGTGCACGCGGCCGTTGCCATCGATTCGTAGCAGCAAATTGGCCGAGAACAGCGCCACGAGTGTCGTTGCCTGCAGCTGGTTGAGCGGATTCGCGACAAAGCGCGTTACCTGGCGGGGTGATTTGCCTCGCCGCCGTCGAACCTCCGGCGAGCCGCCATTGACGAAATAGGTCGAGTAGAGCTTGCGGATCCGGTCGTCCGACAGGCCCGTACACTCCCGGATGGTACGCGTACGCGCCTCGTGCCGAATCATCCTGAGGGCAAGTTCGAACTGCGCCTTTTCGCCGGCGTAGCGATCGTCGGTGAGCCGCATTTGTAACCTTTTATGCTAGAAAACGACCATATACGGTGATATATAAGCGTATAACATCCACAAGTGGTCACACAATCAAAAACGTCGTTACTCGCGACATCCGCGAAAAACACGCCACGAGGGAGGTTCAAATGCAGTATCCGGGCCCGTCCGCCGACGACCTCGACAATGTTCACACGCTGAACGCCGCGTTTCTCGAAGAGCTCCGCCAGCGATCCTGCGGCGATGAGCTGCGCGACCACGGCGCGCCCCGACTGACCGAGCTGGTCCGCGGGCTGACTGCTGCGCAGGTCGGCCGGCTTGCCACGTCGCCGTTCCTGTTGTTTTCGCTTCACGAGCGCGACAACGACTACTGGGAAGCGCTGCTTGCCAGGGAGTCGGCGCCCGATACGGGATTGTTCGCCCGCCACGAGTCGTTTGGCGACGGTTGTCTGCTCGCCTCGGCACTGTCTTTCCTGTGGGGGCTGGCCGGACGGAATCCGTATGCGGCCAGGGTCGTATCCGGTGCACCGATTGCCTGGTGCGAGCGGCTGGCTGAGCAGACTATCTACCGCTTGTTGTCGAACGCAACGACGGGCGTTGCGCCGATCGTACCGCGATTCCGGACGCAGCGAGGGGTCTGGCACAAGCTGCTGGGAGATGGCGTGAGCTCGGAGGAAGAGGTCCGCAAGGCAGCCCAGCTGACAGCGCTGCAGGTGATGCTGACGCGCAGCACGGACGACATCCGTGCACGGTGACTGCCGACCGGCCGCATGTTTAAATACGCGGCCTTATGAAAGCGCTGCGCATCGAAAACCTGCGGAAGACCTACGACAATGGCAACGAGGCCCTGAAGGGCATCAATTTCTCGGTTGAAGCCGGTGACTTTTATGCCTTGCTCGGCCCGAACGGCGCCGGCAAGACGACGGCAATCGGCATCATCAGCTCGCTGATCAACAAGACGAGCGGCAGGGTAGAAATCTTCGGCCACGACATCGACACGCAGCTCGAGGCTGCGAAAGAATGCCTTGGACTCGTCCCCCAGGAACTGAACATCAACCAGTGGGAGCTCGTCGGCAATATCGTGCGCAACCAGGCGGGCTACTACGGGTTGAGCGGGCGCCTGGCCCGCGAGCGCGCCGAGAAGTACCTGCGCGCGCTGAGACTCTGGGACCGACGCAATGACTCGGCCCGCAGCCTGTCGGGCGGCATGAAACGGCGGCTGATGATCGCCCGCGCGCTCGTTCACGAACCGAAACTGCTCATTCTCGATGAGCCGACCGCGGGTGTGGACATCGAGATCCGGCGCTCGATGTGGGGGTTTCTGCGTGAGATCAACGAGGCCGGTACGACAATCATCCTGACGACGCACTATCTCGAGGAAGCGGAGTCACTTTGTCGTCACCTCGCAATCATCGATGAAGGCACGATCATTGAGGACGCCCGCATGACGACCGTGCTGCGCAAGCTGCAACGCGAAGTGTTCGTTCTGAGCCTGTCCGAGCCGCTTTCCGAGGCGCCGCGGCTGAACGGATTCGAGACGAAGCTTGTCGAGGACTGCGAGCTCGAGGTCGAGAAGTTCGAGTCGCATGACCTCAACGACCTGTTCGGCGAGCTGGAACGGCAGGGCATTCGGGTCGTCAGTCTTCGCAACAAGGCGAACCGGCTCGAAGAGCTGTTCATGCGGCTCGTGGAAAACAAGCAGAGCGACGAGGTGACAGAAGCGTGAACGTCAGACTCAACGTCGTCGCGTTCGAAACCATCGTCCGCAAGGAAGTCGTTCGCGTGCTGCGAATCTGGATACAGACAATCGTGCCGCCGGCCATCACGATGACGCTGTATTTCATCATCTTCGGCAACCTCATCGGTCGCCGCATTGGCACGATGAACGGGTTCGACTACATGCAGTACATCGCGCCGGGCCTGATCATGATGTCCGTGATCACGAACTCCTACGGCAACGTCGTGTCGTCGTTCTTCGGCGCCAAGTTCGGCAGGCATGTCGAGGAAATGCTCGTGTCGCCAATGTCGAATGCAACGATCATCCTCGGGCATGTCGCAGGCGGCGTGTTGCGCGGGATGCTGGTCGGACTGCTCGTTACCTTCATTGCTTTGTTCTTCACGAGGCTCGAAGTCGAGCATCCGTTCGTGACCATCACGATCGTACTCCTGTCCTCGATCGTGTTCGCACTCGCGGGTTTCATAAACGCCGTATTTGCGAAGAAGTTCGACGATATATCGATCATTCCCACCTTCGTGCTGACGCCGCTGACTTATCTGGGGGGCGTGTTCTATTCGATATCGCTCTTGCCGGAATTCTGGCAAAAGGTATCACTGGCCAACCCGATCATTTACATGGTCAACGCGTTCCGGTACGGGATCCTCGGTGTCTCGGACATCGGCATCGGGACGGCTTATCTGTTGCTGATACTCTTCACGGTATTGCTGTTCACCGTTTGCATGGTGCTCATGAAACGCGGCGTCGGAATTCGCGAATAAGGAGGAACCTGGACGTGTGTGGAAGGTTCGCATTCTATTCGCCGGCCGAAGCAACCGCGGCGCTTTTCGGCGCCAGCGGGTCGCTCGACATGTCGCCGCGCTACAACATTGCACCGACCCAGGACATCGCGGCCGTGAGGACCACCGAGAACGGTGACCGCGAACTCGTGACGTTTCGCTGGGGCCTCGTTCCGTTCTGGGCCAAGGATCCTGCTATCGGCAATCGTATGATCAATGCCCGGGCCGAGACAGTTGCCGAGAAGCCCGCGTTCAGGACGGCCTACAAACGCCGTCGATGCCTCGTGCTCGCCGACGGCTTTTACGAGTGGCGCAAGGAAGCCAGCGGCAAGACGCCATACTTCATCGCACGCGCCGACGAGCAGCCAATGGCCTTCGCAGGGCTGTGGGAGAACTGGGTCGACAAAGAGACGGATGTCGCCCTGCAGACGGCAACGCTGATCACGACTTCGGCGAATGAGTTCATGCAGCAGCTGCACCATCGCATGCCGGTCGTGCTGGAACCGGCGACAGCCGATACCTGGCTGAGTGGCGACAACGAGATGCTCGATTTCGCAGGGGAGTTCAGCCCAGACCTGAAAGCCTGGCCAGTGGACAGGCGCGTCAACAGCCCGCGCAACGAAGGCGAGGAGCTGGTCGACGCGGTCGGGGAAGTGATAGCCGGCTAGGTTCCCAGCTCGGCGGGCGAAACATACGGCTGGGTCGCGGCAACCAGCGTTCCCGGACCCGCATGTACGCCGAGCGCGGAACCAATCTCCGTGATCGTCAGCCGGTGGATGTTGCTGATTTCCCTACGCAGGCAATCGGCCAGGAAACCGGCGCCGTCGGGATTGAGCGCATGGCCAACCGCGACGTGTAACGCACGATCGGTCGGGGACTGCTTGCCGATGTACTTCGCGAAGCGTTCGACATTGCGATGCCTTCCCAGCTGGAATCGACCGCTGGCAACCCGTCCGTCCGAATACGTGCGAATGATCACCTGCATCTTGAGCAGGTCGGCGACCGTCTTTACCCACTGAGGTATACGACCGCCTTTGACGGCATAGCGCAGGTCGTCGAGCAGGCCGAAGGCACGGGTCTCGGGAATCACATCTTCCAGCGCTCGCAAGGTCGTTTCGATGTCCAGTCCCGCGTCTGCGCACTCGGCAGCGAACACGGCCAGCAAACCCTCGCCCAGGGACGCGTTGTGTGTATCGACCACGTGTACCTTGCCACGCGCGTTGGTGCGTTCCGCCGCGGATCGGGCAGCCTCGTAGGTGCCGCTCGCGATCGAGGTCAGGTTGATCGAGAGGACGTCCGGGTAGTGGCTGGCGAGAAACTGGAACTGGCGACGGAAGTCGCCCGGTGACGGCTGCGAGGTGGTGGGGTGGTTCGGGTTCGTCGCGAGCTCGTGAAAGAACTCTTCGGTCGTAATGCTGACCTTGTCCAGGTATCCGCGATCACCGAACTGCAGTCGCACCGGGACCATGTGAATATCGAGGCGTTCGAGGTCCTCGTCCGGGATGTCCGCTGCCGTATCCGTGATCACCGCGAAGCGCCGCTTGCCTGTGTGCGTACTGTGGGTCTGCCGATGCATGTCGTCGGCTTTTTCCGCGCTGACGTCGCCGTACTCGCGCGCCAGCTCGAACACCTGTTCCGGATCGTTCACGTGTATGTGAATCCTGGCTTTGCGCTTTGTGCCGGCCAGCACGAGTGAGTCACCGAGGTCGGACAGTGCTTCGCGCAGCTTGCGGCGATTGATATCAAACCCGTTCACGATGCACTCCGTGCAGTAGCGGAATTGCGATTCCTCGTCGACGCCGGCGGTCTGAATGACCGCATCGAGGCCACCGGCGACGGCGAGGTCGGGCCGCGGCTCGGGCTTGCCGTAGGCGATATGTGCCGTTATTCCGCCCACGAGGTCGACGAAGCCTTTCGCGCCCGCGTCGACGACGCCGGCCTTTTTGAG
>JAAUXY010136162.1_pt1 | contig 18231 bp, 14 predicted proteins | sample 7278121 | NCBI WGS metagenome assembly JAAUXY01 (sample SAMN14350117, study PRJNA611818) | marine sediment metagenome | isolation source: surface marine sediment (1.8m) | place: French Polynesia: Moorea | collected 2018-08 | reverse complement strand
TTTACCGTCGGTTAAATCCATTTTGCTGACAACCTAAAGGCCGCATTTGGCCGCTGGCCGGCCGAAAAATTGGGCAATTTTGCCAAATGGGGTATAAAAATGCCCATTTTTTTTATTTTTTTTCGGACAGCAATATTTCATCAATTGTTTCCAAAATAATACAAAATGACCATATTGTGTGTCCATTTAGACACACCTCTGACATGTTAATTTAGCCAATAATTTCAAAATGAGCCGAATTAATGATGTTATTGTTGTAATTTTGGATAGTTGAATCAATTAAGGTTGGACGATCGGATTTTGACGATTTTTCAGTCGTAGTAGCCAAAAAATGACCTTTCAAAATAGTGTAAAAATGCCGTAAGTTAATAAAATTATAATTAATTATTTGACATCCAAATTTTATTTAGATAATTATGTAAGCAGATTTTATTTTCCTTACCATAGGCTGCAGATAATAAAAGTGACACCCTGAATTTGAGAGTATGCGGTAGAGCTGTATTCTGTTTATTTAGTTTGTCTTGAAAAATTGGATAATCAAACGAGGAGATGGATGAAGCGACTATGGAAGCAACGCCGACAAAAAATACGATACCCTTACGAGCTGGAGACTTTTCCACATTACCTGAGGCGCTCAATTATGCGGCTCAGGGTCAAACCGGTTACAATTTCTATGACGGGCGCGGTAAATTAGCTGCCGTTCTTCCGTATTCCAAGTTGCGTGATGAAGCCCAATCGCTGGCCCAACGACTAAGCGGATTGGGTTTAGAGCGCGGTGCTCGCGTGGCGTTGGTAGCGGATACCCATCCAGATTTCATCCGGTTCTTCTTTGCCTGCCAGTATGCCGGACTCATACCTGTTCCACTGCCGGCTTCGATTCATATGGGCGGACGTCAAACATATGTGGATCAGCTTCACCGACTTCTTATCAGCTGCCGTGCCAATGCCGCCATGGCAACTGAAGATTTCTTTCCATTCCTTAGTGAAGCCGCCGAAGGACTTGACTTGCGTTTTTGTGGTACGCCGCAAGCGTTTGACGAGCTTCCAAAAGCATCGATTCCCTTGAGCCCATTAGGCCCCAAAGAATTGGCGTATATCCAGTATACCTCCGGAAGCACTAAGTTCCCAAGGGGCGTTATGATCACCCAGATGGCTGTTCTAAACAACCTGGCCGCCATTGTTAAATCGGGTTGTCAGATCCGACCGGGAGATCGGGGAGCATCCTGGCTGCCGTTTTATCACGACATGGGGTTAGTGGGCCTGGTATTAGCACCTTTAGCAGCTCAATTGTCGGTTGATTATCTGAAAACCCGTGATTTTGCGATGCGCCCCAGGCTGTGGCTGGCATTAATGACTGAAAATCGGGCCACCATTTCCATCGGACCTCCGTTTGGATATGAATTGTGCCTGCAGCGACTGCGTAAAGCGGATATAGAAAAATTTGATTTGAGTGCCTGGCGCTTGGCCGGCGTTGGCGCTGAAACCATACGGCCGGCACCGTTGTATCAATTTGCCGAAATGTTGAAGTCCAGCGGCTTTAGCAAAGAGGCATTCTGTGCCTGTTACGGTATGGCCGAATGCTCTTTGGCAGTTAGTTTCGCACCCCTGAGCAAAGGGTTAAACATTGACGCCGTTGATGGCGATTATCTTTCCGATCACCGTCAGGCATTACCGGTGGACGTCGAGCCATTCGATAGCGATGTCAGAGCGAGCCGGTTTGTGGATTGCGGCGCACCCCTGCCGGGTTATCAAGTGGAAATCCGAGACAGTCATGGTCGCTCGCTGCCCGAGCGACACGTTGGCACCATCTATGTCAGGGCCGCCAGCATCATGTCGGGCTACTTTGGCGATCTAAAATTAACCCAGGAAGTGTTAAACTCCGATGGATGGTTTAATACCGGTGATCTGGGATACATGGTTAATAACGGCCTATTTATCACCGGCCGGGAAAAAGATATGATTATTATCAATGGTCGTAACATCTGGCCGCAGGACCTTGAGTTTGCCGCCGAGCAGCAACCCGAGGTCCGGACAGGAGATGCATCGGCCTTTGCAGTGCCCGGACCGAATGGACTGGAGAAAACGGTGATGATGGTTCAATGCCGTGTAACCAGCGATCCTCAGCGTGCCGAACTGCGGGACCGCATACAGCGCCTAATCTACCAGGAACTGGGAATCGACTGCACCATTGATTTGGTGCCGCGAAATACGTTGCCCCGTACGACTTCAGGTAAGCTTTCGCGTTCAAAGGCACGCAAAGAATTCTTGAAACGAAGTCAAAGGGACCAATTGCAATCATCCAGCCGCACGGTGGTTATGTCGGGCAAGCGGCTGCAGGCTGGATAACCGATTGGCGTAAGCGGACGTTTTCTGAACTTCAGAAGACACTTCAAGTGGCAGCGGAGACCGAACGGGTTTACCGGTGACGCTTTGTCTAACAAGACGGCCTTAAGTCATAAATCCTTCGGCCCGGAGCAATCCGCAGCGACTTCATGAAACACACAATCGCCTTAACAGGGGCAACAGGTTTTATCGGCAGTAGGGTAGCCCGGCGGCTTGTAGCAAATGGATACCAACTCCAGGCGCTAAACCGTACCGCATCGGATCGGAGCCGTCTTTCAGGTTTAAAAATACATTGGGTCGAAGGTGCGCTCGAAGACCTTGATAGTTTAAAACGTTTGGTGCGCGGCGTTGATGCCGTTGTCCATTGTGCGGGCACGGTTCGTGGCGCAACACAGGCCCACTTTAACCGATTGAATGTCGATGGCGTGGCGCGGTTGGTGCAGGCAGTAAATGATCAGCACCCGGTGCCACGCTTTTTGTTGATATCATCACTGGTCGCACGGCAACCTGAAATTTCGCCCTATGCCGCTAGCAAACGCCAAAGCGAACATGTTCTGACCGCCCAAAGTGGACAGATCCCTTGGACGGTATACAGACCACCGGCTGTATACGGTCCTGGAGACCGTGAATTGCTGCCGCTGTTCCGATGGATGGCACGCGGCATTGCCTTTATCCTGGGGTCCGGCAACATGCGCTTTTCGATGCTATTCGTTGATGATCTAGCTGAAGCGATTCACCAATGGCTGCTTGGAGATGGCCTGCAAGGAAAGGTTTTGGAACTTCATGATGGCTTTTCCGGTGGATATTCCTGGAAAGACGTTATCGAAACCGTTGAACGGCTGGGCGCAAAGCGCGTGCGCCGTGTCCATGTGCCCATTGCGGGTGTCCGGATTGCAGCGGCGCTAAATGCCATTGTGGCCCGGTTGCTGGGATATCAACCCATGTTGACACCGGCAAAGCTTCGTGAACTCAGATATCCCCATTGGGTGGCTGAAAATGAAACAATTACCCGCGAGACCGGTTGGAAACCCCGCGTTTCGCTTGAAGACGGCCTTAGGTGTACTTTAGAATTCTAATTTTATGAAAAACGCTTTTAACCACGAAAACACGAAAATTAAAAAGCACGAAAGGCACTAATTTTATCCTTTTTGCGTGTTTTCGTCTTTGCGCCTGCCCAGTTAAACCCTTGAAAGTTTAACCGGGGTGCTTTCGTGGTAATTATTCTTGTCCAACAAGCGATGAGATGAATTCTATGCAGGATTACGAAACAATATTAAAGCGTATTTGCCAATTGCTGGTTCCCTTCGTCGAAACAGGCACCGCTATTCAGGAAGATTCAGATTTTGTTGCTGATCTTAACTTTGATTCGTTAAAAGTTATGAAGCTGGTTGAGCAGGTAGAGGATGAGTATGATCTATCCATACCATTGAACATCCTGCCTGATGTGCAAACGGTAAAGGATTTTGTCAAGCAGCTTCAAAATTTAGGGGTTTAGTGAAAACGCCGCCATGCGGCTTATTCACTAATGTGTTTTGTATTTGGTATTTAGTGTTTAGCTGTTCAACATGCGACGCAATATCCTTTAGATTATACCAAAAACTAAACACAAAACACCAAACACTTTAGGAATTCGATTATATTGAATTCATCACTTAAAGGGTAGGCAGGTATGAGCCTATTTGATAAATTTGAGCAAATTGCAGCAGCACGGCAGCCTTTAGTGGAGAGGGGCATTCGATCCAATGTCGTCATGGAAAAAGTGATTTCATCCACCGAAGCCGTTATTAACGGCCGGCCGGTGATTCTGGCAGGTACCAACAATTATTTAGGCCTCACATTTGATCCAGATTGTATTGAAGCCGCTTCGCATGCCATCAGGGAACAAGGCACCGGTACAACCGGCTCCAGAATGGCCAATGGCACCTACAACGATCATATTCAATTGGAGCGAGAGCTGGCCGACTTCTTTGGATCTAAAAACGGCATGGTCTTTTCGACGGGCTATATTGCGAATTTGGCCATGTTGTCGGCCTTGACCGGGCCCGGCGACGTGTTGTTAATCGATGCCGACAGCCATGCCAGCATTTATGACGGCTGCCGTTTAAGTGGGGCAGAAGTTATTCGTTTTCGGCACAATGATCCGGAGAATCTAGCGAAACGACTCCAGCGGCTGGATGAACGCAGCACCCATACGCTCATTGTGGTGGAGGGCATTTACAGCATGCTGGGGGATCGCGCTCCATTAGCGGATATTGTTGAGGTCAAAGAAAGATATGGTGCGTGTCTTCTGGTCGACGAAGCACATTCATTGGGGGTGCTCGGGCAAAAAGGTTGCGGCCTGGCTGAAGAGGCCGGTGTAGAGGATCGAGTTGATTTTATCGTCGGTACCTTCAGCAAAAGCCTGGGGGCCATCGGTGGATTTTGCGTCAGTAACCATCCTGTCATGGAAATGATACCGTTAGCGGCGCGACCATATATTTTCACGGCATCATCCTCACCGTCAACGATTGCCTCAACCCGCGAAGCCCTGAAAGTATTGAGATCACGCCCCGAACTGAAGCGCAAGTTGTGGGATAATGCGCATAATTTGTACCAAGAACTGAAGGAACTGGGATTTGAGCTTGGGCCGGAGCCCAGCCCGATTGTTGCGGTGCGGGTTGCCAATCTTGATCAGGCCATTGCACTGTGGAAGGGTCTTTTAGAAAATGGCGTCTATGTGAACCTGGTAACGCCGCCTGCCACACCAGATGGTGGATGCCTGATGCGCTGTAGCGTCAGTGCCGGCCACAGCCCTGAGCAGATTAAACAGATCGGCAGGGCATTTGCGACCCAGCAGCAAGCCGTTGAAGCGATTCAAACCGCTTAAATAACGATCAAGCTGAATAAAATCTTTAAGGCGTTTAGGTAAATGCGTTTATTATTCACTTTTTTACGTAGCTATCCCTCCCAAAGTGCCATCACATTGGGTGCCTTGGTTCTAGCCGGTCTGATCGAAGGCTTCGGATTTTCTTTGCTGGTGCCGTTGATCGGCATCGCCTTCAGAGGAAATGATGCCACCGGCGTTGAAGGCGCATTGGGCACCGATTCAACCTTGGAACAGATGGTCAGTCAAGCTTTTGGAGCTGTGGGGCTGACACCCTCAATCGGCTTACTGCTCATTTTTTTCGTTGTCACCATGACCATCAAAGCATTCATCATGCTGGCTGCCAATAAACGGGTCGGTTATATGGTCGCGCAGGTGACTACTGACCTGCGCCTTGAATTACTCCACGCCTTATTTGTCACCCGCTGGGAATATTTTGTTCGGCAACCCGTTGGCAGCCTAACGAATTCGATGGCTTCCGAGGCCGCTCGTGCCGCCAAATCTTATCTGCATGGAATTAAAGTCCTAGTGGCTGCCATGCAGGCTATTGTCTACACAACCATCGCTATGCTGGTGTCGTGGCAGGTGACTTTGGTCGCTTTCATTGGCGGGTTTCTCATTTTAATCCTGTTTCGGCGGTACATTAGAAAATCTAGAAAGGCTGGAGAACGTCAAACCCAACTTTTGCAGTCGTTGTTGGCGGTTATGACCGAAAGCCTGGTGATGATCAAACCCCTTAAAACCATGGCGCGCGAGCATTTAGTGGATGCGGTCTTAAAGAAGAAGGCCGAGGGCTTGAAGAAAACCATTAAAAAAATGGTGTTTGCCAGTACGGCCTTATCGGCCTTTCAAGAGCCGGTAACCGTGTCCTTTGCAGCCATAGGTCTTTATGTCATATTGGTGATTGTAAAGCTGCCGGTGGCGAATGTCTTGGTCATGGTTTATATGTTTCAAAAACTCATGAAACGACTGCAAAAAATACAAAGCCTATATCAATCGTTGGTCACAACGGAGAGTGCGTACTGGTCGCTGCAGGATAAAGTTGTGGCAGCCAAACAGATCCAGGAGAGAACACTCGGCGACCAAAAAGCTTCATTGAAACGGTGTATTCGTTTGGATGGCGTCAGCTTCCGATATGGCAAGGACGAACGCTGGATCCTTAAAGATGCCGATATCGATTTTCCAGAGGGATCCTTTACCGCCATTGTCGGCCCTTCCGGGATTGGTAAAACAACCATTGTCGATCTCATCACGGGCCTGCTGCGACCGCAAAAAGGTGAGATATGGATTGATGACGTTGCACTGGCCGACATTGATATCAGGCATTGGCGCCAAATGATCGGGTATGTACCCCAGGAAACGCTGTTGCTGAATGATAGCTTATTTGTCAATGTTACCCTGGGAGATAAAGGCCTTTCTGAGGAAGACGTAGAACGTGCGCTGCGGGCATCCGGCGCCTGGGAATTCACGCAAGCGTTGCCGGAAGGCATCAAGACCATGGCAGGGGAAAGTGGCCATCGGTTTTCCGGCGGCCAACGACAGCGTATTTCAATCGCACGATCAATTGTGCACCAACCAAAGTTGCTCATCTTGGATGAAGCCACAACTGCCCTTGATCCTGAAAATGAGGCGGCTGTCTGTGAAATTCTGAGCCAATTGAGAAAGGATCTGACTATTTTGGCGATTTCCCACCAGCCGGCCATTTTGAGTGTGGCGGATCGGGCCTATCGGTTGGAAGAGGGCAAAGCCATACTGGAATGGGACCATCTAAAGCAGCGCATACGCGAACCGGGTGCGTCGGCAACATTTGCTTGAGTGACTGATGAGCCACGCTGAATGAATGATATTGAACCGTTAGGGGCGAATGAAGATGTGAGGTGACGGGCGCCGCAAGTATATGATTTTGGTGTTCCCAATCGTTTTATGAAAACATTTGATGCCGATGCCATTGATCCGAACTTGCTAAAAGCGATTCGAAGGATTCGTCTGATTGCCTTTGATTTTGACGGTGTTTTTACAGATAACATGGTCTATGTCATGCAGGACGGTTCGGAGGCCGTGCGTTGCTTTCGCAGCGACGGAATTGGATTAAAAAAACTGAAGCCATTGGGTATCGAAACGGTTATTGTTTCAACCGAATCAAATCCGGTGGTATCTGCCCGAGCTCAGAAGCTGAAAATTCGATGTTTCCAAGATTGTAAAGATAAAGGTCAAAAGCTGAAAGAGATCGCCGAGGAATTGGGTATTTCATTGGATGAAGTTGCTTTTGTCGGCAACGATATCAATGACCAACCCTGCTTGGCGAGCGTTGGGCTTCCCATCGTCGTTCAGGACGCCCATCCGGATGTCTGCTCATTGGCCCGCTATCGTACCAGTGCACGTGGTGGGTACGGGGCAGTCCGAGAGATCTGTGATTTGTTTGAACACGCACTTCCAAAAGCAAACACATGATCTAAAATGTTTCCGTTCAAATTGGTTAAGGTTTCAGGGTTCGAATGCGAACATCTGAAAGAGACAATATCGTCAGTGTTTCGTGGAGCGATCATCTCATTTTTGGCGAGGGTGATGGCAAGCTGAATACACGTGCCGCTGTGAATCGACGGCTGCAAGTCTGGCGCGATGAGCTCAAAGTCGATACCATCCTTTGGCGCTGTGCGCGTGATCGGATCAAAGGGCGATATTACGCGGGCAAAGGGAATCGGCATTTTTATCCGGCGGGTAAGCCAAAGATTGACTGGGACGATTTTAAGGCTGTACCTGAAGTTGCCCAACGGTATGAAATGCGCGTCTTTTTGTATGTGTCCGTTTTTGATGAAGGCTGGCCTTTGCTGCCCAAGAAAACCAGGCAGACGAGTTATCACAACCGGATGCATTGCCAGCATGTCAGCTGGCAAAGTGATTTTAGTCGATCTCACCCGCAGTACGCGATGGTGGATCGCACATTGCGAAGGCACCAATGGGGTGTGCTGTGTTTAGCTTATGCCGAAGTTCGCGATCATCTGATTCGCCGTTACCTTCGGCTCTTGCGTGCGGGTGATTTTGATGGTTTATTCGTCTGTCTGCGCTCACAATCCAGGCCGGCAGATTTTGCAGATGAATTTGGATTTAATGATCCGATTCAGCAAGAGTACTTAAAGCGATATGGGATCGATATCCGTAGGCAAGACTTTGATTTGACGTTATGGCGTGATCTTCAAGGCGAATACTTGACCCGTTTTGTAGGGCAATTGAAAAATGCGTTAAAGGCCGCCAACATGCCATTGGCTATCGGCGTGCCGCGCGGGGCGGTATTGGGGCCGCCCATGGGCAACGCGACGTTGCAATGGCCGATCTGGGTGCACAAAGGAATTATTGACCAGCTGATTATCGATCAAAATTCTTGCCAATGCCCTTCTATGTGGCATAAGCTATGGCCCATGCATCGTGGATATGGGTATATTCAAAATTATTTGAATGGCAGGGGCATGCAATCATTGGAGAATGATCTGGTTTCTACGTATGGCCCTGTGCTGGATGGACAGAAGGTAAAATTGTACATCGCTCGGCAATGGCGGAAGCGATCCGAAAAAAAGGAAAAGCAATTATTACAAATTCCAGGTGTTCAAGGCTTGGTATTGAGTTCTTTTCGGCATGACAACCCGGGTCCTATCAAGCGAAACAATTGGAAGGCATAACTTGACAAGAGCATAGAGGCAATTTCAACTGCAATTTATGAATAACAAATAACGAATAACTTATAGGTCAATCACGAATAACGAATAACCCCTAATTTGCATGGAGCAAATTGGGCCCAAGGAGGAAAACAGATGAGAGAATTAACCATCGATGGCAAAAAAATCCATGATGACGGTGATTGTTGGATGATTGCCGAAATCGGGCACAACCACCAGGGCAAACTTGAAACTGCCAAAGAAATGTTTCGCGTTGCCAAAGAATGCGGTGCCGATGCCGTCAAATTGCAGAAGCGCGACAATCGCGCTCTTTACACCAAGGAAGGGTACAATAAACCGTATGAAAACATTAACAGTTATGGGGCGACATATGGTGAGCACCGCGAGGTTCTCGAATTTGGGTGGTATGAATACAAGGAATTAAAAGATTACGCTGAAGAAATTGGCATTACGTTTTTTTCCACGGCTTTTGATTTTTCCAGTGCTGATTTTTTAGCAAAGCTGGATATGCCGGCCTATAAGATTGCCTCCGGTGATTTGAAAAATATTCCGCTGCTCACCCATATTGCCAAGACTCAAAAACCCATGATCGTGAGTACCGGCGGCGGGACCATGGAGGACGTCAACCGGGCTTATGATGCCATTATGCCGATTAATCCGAACCTGGCATTACTGCAATGCACCGCAGGATATCCAGCCGAATTTGACGAATTGAATCTGCGGGTGATTACCAGTTTTCGGGAGCGGTTTCAGGATACGGTAGTCGGATTGTCATCGCATGACAACGGTATTGCCATGGCCGTAGCTGCTTACATGCTCGGTGCGCGCATCGTTGAGAAGCATTTTACGCTCAATCATACCTGGAAGGGCACGGATCATGCCTTTTCCTTGGAGCCGATTGGTTTCAAAAAAATGGTACGCGACCTCCACCGCACTAGGGTTGCGATCGGAGACGGCGTCAAACGGACTTACGACAGCGAAGTGAACCCCATCATTAAGATGGGCAAAAAAATTGTCGCTGCCCGTGATTTGCCGCAAGGCTATACATTGCGGCGTGAAGACCTGGCCTTGAAATCGCCTGGTGATGGATTGCCGCCGTACGAAATGGAAAAAGTCATTGGCCGTGTTACCTTAAAACCGTTGTCTGAGGATGATGATATCACCTTTGATATCCTAAACGGCGCGCAAGAATGGTCGGAGGCAGCAGCATCTTGAAGGATCTGTTTAGCTTAAAGGGACAAGTTGCGGTTGTTACCGGTGCTTTGGGCAAGTTAGGCCCTATCTGGATCGATACCTTGCTTGAGGCCGGTGCCAATGTCTTGGCGCTGGATCATTCGGATGCTCCGCTATCCGATTCGTTTAAACAACTGCAAGCCCGTTTTGATGACCGTCGTCTGCAACTGGCATATGCTGATGTGAAGGATCGTCAAGACGTGGAAGCCGCCTCTCAAAAATGCATGGACACCTTTGGTGTGCCTTCCATCCTGGTCAATAATGCCGGTATTGATCAGCCGCCAGGGCAGCCGGATAATAGCTGTTGTCTGGAAGAGATCCCCTTTGAATTAAACCGGGAAGTATTTGAGGTGAATGCCCTGGGTCTTTTTTTGGTCACCCAGGTTTTCGGTAGCCAAATGGTCAAATCAGGGCGGGGGTCTGTTATCAATATCGGTTCGCTTTATGCCAGTGTCTCCCCTGACTCACGCTTCTACGATCACATCAAATGTGATCCCCCGTTCTTGAAACCACCAGCCTATGGTGCTTCTAAAGCCGCGGTGGTAAATATGACCCGTTATTTGGCGACCTTGTGGGCATCTTGCGGTGTGCGTGTGAATGCCTTGTCGCCCGGCGGCGTAGCGGGTGATCAGGACCCGGAGTTCAAACACAAATTTTGTGAGCGTGTACCCCTTGGCAGAATGGCAGAGGCAGCCGATCTGCGAGGTCCGTTGTTGTTTTTGGCATCTTCCGCATCTTCCTATGTGACGGGTATTGAACTCGTAGTGGATGGCGGGTTTACGGCGTGGTAGTTGGGCAGAAGACAGAGGTCAGAAGTCAGAGGACAGAGGTTAGAGAATAAGAGGGTAGGGGACAGAGACCCAGTTATTCGTTATTTGTTATTGGTTATTAGCTTGCTGAAAGTTCGAAAATGGCCGGTACTGGGAAGCTATAAGAAAGGACTAAAATAGGATTTTTCATCATAAGTCCAAAAGAAGCAAGTTTCAAACTTTAAGAACCAACTGTTATGGCAAAGAAGCAGCCCACCATTGTTGGACTGATTCCGGCGCGCGCCGGATCAAAGCGCGTGCCGGATAAAAACATACGACCACTGGCCGGTCACCCAGTGATGGCATATACCATTGCAGCAGCAATTGATAGCGGTATATTCACTGATATTATTGTCTCCACCGATTCCGAACAATATGCTGAAATCGCGCGCTATTATGGTGCTGAGGTGCCGTTTATGCGGCCGGTTGAACTGGCCGGGGATGTTTCACCTGATATTGAATGGATCGAGTACACATTAAAACAGCTTGAGAAAGAAGGCCGCGCATATGACTGTTTTAGCATCCTGCGACCGACGAGCCCATTTCGACAGTCAGATACCATTCAACGCGCCTGGAAAGCCTTTATGGCTGAAGACGGGGTCGATTCGTTGCGCGCGGTTGAACGCTGTCGACAACATCCCGGCAAAATGTGGGTTATCAGAAGTCAGCGCATGACACCGCTTTTGCCTTTGAGCCCGCCAGAGCAGCCCTGGCACAGCAGCCAGTATCAAGCATTGCCTGAAGTGTATGTCCAAAACGCCAGCCTAGAAATCGCTTGGACCCGGGTTGTATTGCAGGAAAGAACAATTGCCGGCACAGTTTTGATGCCCTTTCTGACAGAAGGATATGAAGGTTTTGATGTCAACGATCCCTACGATTGGAAACTGGCCGAAGACCTCGTAAAAAGCCAAAACGCACAATTGCCCCCGGTGTCAAAAAACCCTCATCCCATGTTTGAGATTTGAAGTATTATACGGTATACTCAGCTGTTCATATGGTTATTCTGCGCACCAACAGTGCTGATCTGAATCTTGTCGGCAATGTATAATCATCCAGCAGATTATTTAATTGATTGGCTGCTGTTTTTTGGATGGCGCAGCCGGTGGCCAAGCGAAACTGATCGTTTGGTTGCGACAAAAACAGCACCCAAGCTGTGAGTGCAGTATAGAATGAGCGGGATTGATGAAACATCTGTATAAAACGACCATCTTGATGAGTAATTTCAATTATGCCCAGTACGTTGAAGAGGCTCTGCAAAGTATCTCTTCACAGACCATACCTTTTGATGAAATTATCATCGTTGACGATGGATCCACGGATGGATCACTGGAGATCATAAATGCATTTGCAAAAGATCGAACCAATGTCATTATTATCTCACAGCCCAATCAAGGACAGCTTGCCAGCATGAATACAGGATTTGCGCGCTCGTCAGGGGATATCATCTATTTCTTAGATTCTGATGATGTCCTTACGGATCACTACCTTGAAAAAACACTGTCCTTTTATGACACGTATGAAGACTGTGATTATCTGTTCACTGCTGTTCAGGAATTTGGCAACTCGCATGATATTAGAACCTATTGTAAAGATTGGTGTGCAAAGACGGGCAATATCGGTTTTTCGGTACTGCGAACAATATACGGTAAAGAATTGATTGGCGTACCGACCTCCGCTATATCCATTAAGCGAGATATTCTTGAAAAAATAATGCCTTTCAAAAATTACCAAGAGTGGAAAATCTGTGCAGATGATTGTCTCGCATTCGGTGCATCTCTTGCCGGTGCCCGCAAATACATCCTCGCTAAACCGCTAGTTAGATATCGGATTCACGATAAAAATCAGTGGGCCGGCAAAGAAAGATCAAAATCCAATATATATCAAAAAAAGGTCAAAACGGACCGATTGATTTCTTCAATTTCTCAAGAATTAAATCTTACTGGTGACTTAGGAAACCTAATTTACAAGGAATTTACGTCATTACCCAATATAAATTATAATATCGCCCGGTTCTATTTAAATCTAGCCCATCGATCCCAGATGTATCACAAAGATAAGGTCAGAGTTCGGCGAAAAATACTGATAAAGTACCTGAAAGCTCTATATAAAAGGATTCCTACGGGTATCAAAAAGCGATTTGGTCAGCGGAATATGGCAGCACCATTTCTATAGCGGCTTTCTTTATAAAAAGGATGATACCTTGAGGGTGATCTTTGCCATTCACCATGCAGGCGCTTTTCGTTCCTATGACGGGGTCGTCCGCAAGCTATGCGCCTCAGGTCATCATGTAACAGTCCTGCATGGCGTGCGCGAAAAGCCGATCAGCATGGATCGCGCCCTGAAAGCCTGCTTGACCGAGACCCAGGGCTGTGATGACGGTCAAATGTTCATTCGTCATCGCTGGACGGGTTTAGCCAACTTTCGGGAACTGCTGAATTGCGCCATTTACCTAAATCCGCAGCATCCCAACCCATTACAAGCCCGCCGCTGGATAAACAAAGTCAACCAGCCTGTAAGATTCATCGCCAAGACCCGGCTGGGTATGAAATTGATATCCAGCGCCAAGATCCAACAGCTCCTGCATAAAATCGAATCGATTGTTCCAACGGATCCGTCCGTTACGCGTTGGTTGCAAAACAGCAAACCGGATGTCGTGTTCGCATCTCCGTATATATCACCGGTTTCAAGGGAGCTTGAATACATCAAAGCTGCGCAGGAACTGGGGATTCCGACGGTGGTCGGCGTGTTAAGTTGGGATAATTTAACGACCAAGGGCACGTTTCATATCATGCCCGATTGGGTCCTTGTATGGAATGCGGCCTTGGCTGATGAAGCCCGGCGGCTACATAATGTACCCGAAGATAAGCTTATTGTAACGGGTGCACCCGTATTTGACTTTTGGTTTAAAATGCAACCCTCAAAAGATTATGCGGCGTTTTGCAGCCAGATCGGTATCGACCCGAATTATCCTTTCATATTGTATCTGGGCTCATCGCCCTTTATTGCTAGAGATGAAACCCCGTTTGTGCGTGAATTTGCGCAAAGCCTGCTTAGATCTGATGAAACCAAAGATATTAGTTTGGTGGTGCGCCCGCACCCCACTAACGCCGCATTCTGGAAAACCTTTAGAGCCCCAAATGTCGCCATTTGGCCCAGAGGCGGCGAATACGTCGATGCCCCCGAAGCCAAACAGGTATATTTCGATACGCTTTATCACAGCTCGGCGGTGGCGGGGGTTAATACCAGTGCCATGCTTGAGGCGGCCATTGTCGATAAGCCCTGTTTTACGATTATGACCGAACATTACCACAATACCCAGGGCGGTCTCGGCCATTTTAAACACTTGATCGATGCTGATTTTTTAGAGATTGCAGGTAGCTTTGGGGCAGCAACCAACATCGTTGCTGCCATATTGCAGGGGCGGGATTTAAAAAGAGAGCAGCGACGGCGATTCGTACAAGAATTTATTCGGCCCAGAGGAATTGAAACACCAGCGGCTGACATCATGGCCAAAGCCATCGAAACCGCCGCTCAGCGCAACGGCCCTTCCTAAATGCTGGCCCTATCCATGCTCAAAACGGCTGCCAACGTATCTGAACCTTTTGGGGCCTGCGCTCCAATTTGATAGCTACGACTCAATATTCTTTCAAATTTTTGGAAGCCTTAAAATAGGTATGCCAGGCCCTGTCTTTGAGATAGCGCAGATACTGACCGTGTTTCAGATGGAACTCGTAGTTGATTCTGTAATAATACTTTAAACGTTTTCGAATTAATGCATCGTAAGGTTTGAATGCCGGATCCTTCAAAAGAGATCTGAAATTTTTAATGATCCACTCGCGCGGGGAGCGGCGCTGCTTTGACAGACCGGCGCTATGCTCTCTTTTTGCGAACACCACGTCAGGGATATACAGGAAGTCATGCTTGAGGGCAATTCTGATAAACAGATTCGTATCTTCTGATTGTAGGAGACCTTCTTTAAAACCGTTACACTCTTTAAGAACCTCTGTTTTGATGATAACAGCCCCTATCCAAGTGATGATATTGGTTAAAAATTGCTCGACCGGCCTTTCAAACACCAGCGGCTTGTCAAATTTATACCTTGCAAAAACCTGGGTATATTTCTCGCCACTTCTGAAAACAGGCTTTTCGGAGGAGGTACCGTCGGCATAAAATTTGATAAAATCCCCGCCACACCATTTCGTATCAGGGTGTTGACCAACAGCGTCAATGCGTGCGCTGATACTGTTCGCTGTCAACAGATCATCAGCATCCAGGAAGGCAATCCACTGCGAAGCAGCCTGCGCTATGCCGGTGTTGCGTGCGCCTGCAGGGCCTTTAGAAAACTTGTTGGGGACGATCCTAACATTCGGATATTTGCTCAGCGCGTCAAATGCTGCGAGGGTTTCAACATCATCGGTACCATCATCAACAATGATAATGCCATCAAGTGTAAAATCTCCGCGCTGCATTTTAACAGACTCAACAGCTTCGAGTAAGTATTTGCCGCTATTGAAGCAGGGAATGATGACGGAGATGGTCGGAGACGGCATATTTACGTTTTCCTATCGTAGACGGCCGGATTAATTTAAAGATGAACGTTAAATAAACAGACGCTTCTTTAAATTTTTATTGATCAGCCTTTGAAGGGCACCATAACGAAATAGGTAAGTGGCTGTCAAAAATAATTTCACTGTGTATGTTAAAGGACTCATTATAGTCTTTGATTGATACCTCGCAGTGGATTGCAAAAGCTGCTAAATACAGTCTTTATATGCATACATCCTTTATTCGGTCACTTGACATGCGTATGGCAAAAGGATAAGAACACTTCAAGCCATACAAATATATCGAAAAGTATTAGATATTTATAAAAATATGAGTTTTAATGGTCCTTTAAAAGTGGCAGGGTAATGATCGCCTGACTTGAACACCTATCGTGAGCGGACCTTGAATATCGCAATTGGGGTTTGATTAAGAATTAACCGAGTGGAAAGCCAAGCAGAGCATATTCGCAGCATATGGTGGAAAACGTGGCAGATAGCGAACAATCAACAAACATCATGACTTTAGCCGGCCGGTTTTTTCCGCCGGTTCTGGCTTTTGCCATTTTAGTCCTGGGATATTCATTCTATGATCCAAATAATTTGAACGTCATTGGAATCGCGTTGATATTCAAGCATGCCCTGGATGTATTATCCGTCGGCCTATTTATATGGATGTCTGCAGGGGTAGGGCGCCTGTGCCTTTTTTACAGTAAAATGCTGCCGGATGAGCCGATTGACGCGCTTTTATTTTCCATTGCTGTTGGCTTCGCAATTATTGCCTACCTAATGTTGTTGTTGGGAATGACGGCAACCTTTCATACAGCTGCACTTTTTGGTCTATTTGTTTTTCTTTTAGGTATTGCTGGCCATCAAGGCCGCTACATATCCAGCCTGATTCAGGATACGCTTAGGATTTTTGCCCCGCCTGCCGGAAATTACCTTTTGCCCTTATTTTGTCTGATCATGTTCTTCCTGGGCGCCATTTTTTTGCTAATATTTGCAATGGCGCCGCCGGTTAATTGGGATTCATTGATGTATCACCTGCACCTTCCGCAAAACTTCTTAAAATACAACCGTATATTCCTACCAGCTGATAATCTACATGTGGCCTTTATTGGCTTAGCGCACATGCTGTATATACCTTTTCTTGAAATCGGTAGCATTTCCGGACCGGCTCTGCTGAGTGTCAGTATCGCCTTAATGTTGGGACTATCCGTTTTTGCAGCCGCCGATCGGTTGTTTAACCGCAATGCAGCTTACTTAAGCCTGCCGATGTTATGGGCAACGCCGACGATCTTGCTAGTGGCTATCACACCGCGAGTCGATGTTACCTTATGCTTTTACTTGCTGCTGGGGCAGTATGCGATCCTAACAGCTTTATATTCGAATTCAACTGCTAATCACAAATATGTTTACCTATCAGCTGTTTTTTTGGGTTTGTCATTTGGCGTTAAATATGGCGGCCTGATCTATGCGGTCTGTTTGTCCCCTCTGGTTGGATATGTTGTTTTTAAAAACAAAGGCAGCTTGCTGAACGCATCCAAGAAAATATTAATTTTTGTTTCTATAGTGGTGGTGCTGATGCTTCCGTGGCTGATCAAAAACTGGATGTTGTTTGAAGCGCCCCTGTATCCATTTTTCGGTGAAAGTGCAAAATATTCACCGCATGCCCCCCCCTGGATTCAAACGCATTCAGGCACAAAACCTGTTGCTGCTGAAGCCAGCGTCGAAAAATTTGTAAAAAACAAATCTGCGCGTGAGCCCCTAAATTTGTATGACATTTTTTTAAATCCGGGCAAAATAACCATCGAAGCCGAGGGCCGCTTTTACTATAGTAATCTGTTGTTCGTCCTGCTGCCATTAGGCGTTTTATCCGTCAACAGAAAGCGGCTTGCCTGGCTTGCGATGCCGGCTGTTTTGTTCATTGCGATAATATATATGCACTTTCCGCGCACCAATCTTCGCTATCTGCTCCCAGCGATTGCACCGCTAACGATTGCTGCCGGATACATTGTCCACCGGATCTGCCAGCGCCTCAAGCCTCCCAAATTGGCGACTGTGGTTTCTCTCCTATTGATTATTGTCAGTCTTGCGCTGACCGCTCGCATGGCCGGTCATTTTTTTAATAGGACCAAAGCATTTAAACATGCCCTTGGGATGGCTTCGGTACTGAAATATATGCAAAAATACAAAATCGGTAGCGTCCATGGTTTTTTATTGATGCAGGATTACATTAACCAAAACCTTCCAGCCGATAGTGTTGTATTAATGTTGTTTGAATCCAGGAGCTTTTATTTTCGTCCCCAAACCATTCAGGATATCAGACATTCCAGCTGGCCGGTTTTGTTAAATGGCTTGACAGGCGACAAATGCCTGCAACGTGCAGGCGTCACGCATGTGCTATTGAACCACGGCGTTTTGGAATATTTTACCAAAAGGGGGAGCAAGTTTTCCCAGACAGATTTGGAAGCACTGCAACGTTTCACAGACCGATGCCTGGCATTTGTATATGAAACGCGCTCGCATCGCCTATATAAGGTCAAAAATGAATGATTAAGCTTCATTAAAAATGCTTACGATCGCCTGCAAAATGATGGATATCTGCTAAAACAATGGATCGAATTCGGTTTCAACGATCTCGAGGGATAAAAAATTAGTTGCATTCTGCTGCATAATCCCTTAAGAAGTCTGGGTATGGATTGAAGAACCACTGGGTTTAGGCTATTCTTGTGCATTTAGGAGCGAACTGTTGACAAAACTGATTGTCC